>ULZO01049765.1_pt1 | contig 30266 bp, 25 predicted proteins | sample 1963181 | NCBI WGS metagenome assembly ULZO01 (sample SAMEA4835891, study PRJEB28245) | human gut metagenome | biome: gut microbiome; material: fecal sample | place: Denmark | collected 2008 | reverse complement strand
TTCTACAGTGTAGGTTCCTGCTTCGGAAAAATGCATATATCCGATATAACCGCCTTTTACTTTATCAAATAAAGTAGTTTCTGAGTCATTGTCTTCTAAAGGAATATCTCTATAGAAACGAGATATTCCACTTCTGTATGCACTAATCCGAGAGTCATTTCCATTAAAAATCCAGGAAAAAGAGTTAGGATCCGGATTGTCTGTCTTTATAAAAAGAGGTTTGGAACAATCGGTGTAAATATCTGCCTTCTGTTTGTCAAGACCATAAATTTCATATGTATATTTAGCTGGTGTAGTTCCTTTTTTGTCGTATGTAGGCAGATCAGCTTTGCGGATTTCACTCCATGGTCCAACTATTTTTACATTGTTGTGGATGGTGTATGAACGAACTTTAATATAATAGCTGTAACCTGTATCTAAAGAAGTGAAACACACATTTCCTGCACCATCAACCACATTAACAGCTTGTGAAACCTGAATGCTATACTTAAATTGGTTGTTGTAGGATAGATAACCTTCATAACCAATATATGAATCAGATTGAGAAAGAGTTCCACGGCAGTGTACATCCATCCATCCATCCCCATAATCTATCGATTTAATCGTTGGGACCGGAAGAGCACTGTCAACAGTTTCAGATGTAGCTGTATAAGATGTCTGGGTATGTGGATCATCAAGTTTTTGAGTTACTGAAACTGTGGATGTTAATTTTTGTCCATAAATGTCTGTGATAGTGATCACACATTCTCCAGGTTCAAGTGTTTTTAACAAACAGCTGTTGCCATTAATAGATTCATCTGTAGAATATGCTACTGTTGGATTAGAAATATCAATATTTTTGATATTGTTGGATACCTGGATATTATAGGGATTCCCATTTTCCAATGTAACATTTTCGGCACCATTTTTGAATGTTAATTTCGGAATCGGTACGGATGTGGGCGTAGGCGTTGCACCTTGGTGGGTGCTGTTTGTTGTGCAATGGCCTGTAGAAGACCATTTAGAATAGTATTTTTTTCCTTTAACGGTCATATAAGTGCGGATTTTCAGATAATATGTAGTTCTGGCACAGAGATCATTAAGAAAAATTGTGTTGTTTTTGTTACCTTTGACTGTTATAGTTTTTGCATTTTTTAGTTTGGAATTAGTGGCATAGCACAGCTGATAACCTCTGGTTTGGGTAGTTTGCCTTTTTATTATTACAGTTGCAGTTGATATTTTGGCATAGATATTCATTATCTGGGCTTTTGGTGGTAAAATGATAAACTGTTTTTGGGCAGTACCGGTATAAATGCCTTTTCCAATAATCTGAACCGTGTAAGTTCCTACTTTTTTGCAGCCTTTAGAGTAATTTATAATATAGTTTTTCTTTTCCTTTAAGACTTTTCTATTATAAGTTACTCTTATTTTAGGACGCTGTACCTTTTTATTATAGGTAAGCTTTATGGCTGATAATTTAATCCTGGTATTTTTTAAATTTATTTTTGTAGCAGCAGATACCTGGCTTGAACTGCAAAAAAGAAGCAGTAAAATGATGAGACAGAGGTGAATCTGCCAGTGTAGATGATAATTTTTTTTCATAGTTATAATCCGCCTTTCTGCGAAAGCCACCAATGCGTCATGAAACACCTTGGCTGATTTTCGCTTTTCTTCCTTTACGAAAGGGTTGAACGAGTTGTGTGACTGGCTTGCTAAATACAACAGCAACGATGTCTGCATGGAATCTAGCGGCAAAATATCAACAGGTCAGTACACTAGAGCACAGCAGTCATTTCTAATCGCTTTTTTCTCATCATCTGCAAATCGAATATGCAGCCGGACAGAGTTAGACAGCTGTACGATTTCCTTTACAGTGCTATTATAATTTGACTAATCAGGGGTGTCAAGCAATGCAGGAAGAGATATGGTTTAGTGCCGGGGCAGCAGGCTTTTGATATTCCTGCCTACTCGATTAATAAAAACATTATCCCGGTTTTTATTGGATAATATAGAATTAATATGGTATAATATTTACATTGAAGAAAAATTACACTATACATATATTCAGGTATCGTAGATAAAGCAGACAACCGAAAAACTTTATGCGTTAGTATAAGATGTGTATATGAGTCATTGTGTAGAAATGAGGATAAAAATGGATATAAAAATTGCGATATGTGATGATGAAGATGAAATATGTTCATGTATAGAAAATATGTTGGAAAAGATATTGACAGATAAGTGCATAGAATACGAAATTGATATTTATAATTCGGGAGAAAAGCTTTGTGCCAGATTAGAAGAAAACAGATATCATCTTTTGTTTTTGGATATAGAATTTCCTAAAATGAATGGCATCGAGACAGGCAGATATATCAGAGAAGTAAAAAAGGACAATATAACACAGATAGCATATGTATCGGCAAAAAGAGAATATGCTATGGAACTTTTTCAGGTCAGACCAATTGATTTTATAGTAAAGCCTTTGAAAGCAGACCAATTAGAAAAAATTATAAATATTTATATAGATATAATGGGTGGAATGAACGATGTATTTAATTATAGGAAAAAGTCTTCGCACATAAACATAGAAATGTATAAAATAATGTATTTTATAAGGGATAATAGAAAAGTGACAATAGTGACTTCCGAGGGAGAAGATACATTTTATGAATCATTGGAAAAGGTGTATGAAAGAGTCAAAAATTATGGTTTTTTGTTTATACATAAATCTTATATAGTAAATTACAGATATATTAAACTTCTAAGGTATGACAGTGTCACCATGACTGATGGGACACAGCTTTCGATAAGTCAGTCAAAGAGAAAAGAAATAAGGGATATGTGTAAAAAACTGGAGGAACATTGATGGAAAATATTTTATATGGCATCTCTTATGTGCTGACCGGGTTGGTTGAAATATATATAATTTCAAGATTTATGTGTATGTTTGCGGGAGAAAGTACAAAGCAAAAAAAGGTATTATATGCAATGTATATTTTAAAAGAAATTGTCTGTGGAGTGCAATATGCCTGCTTTCCCAATGTATATTTGAATGTAGTTATGGCTTTTTCAACTTTATTAGTAATATCGTGCTGTTATGGTGACAGTTTCAAAAGAAGAATATTTTCGGTGGTTATAACTTATATAAGTTTAGTTGCTGCAGAAGTTGTTGTGGCAGGGATAATAGAAGCAATGGGTGCAGATGTTGTGTTAAAAGGACATAATGGAGATGTGTTGTCTCAGATTGGAATAGCCATAATAGTATGCATTATTTATAAGCTGGTGGCATTGTTTAAGGAAAAAAATACGGAACTGCATATTTCATTGTCTTTTTTGCTTATCGTTATATTATTGGGGTTGATTGCTACTTTTATGGAATTTGAAGTATTTATACATGAAAGAATAGTTAACAATATGAAGATACTGTTTGCAATATTTTATTTAGTTGTAGTATTTCTCGTTATTTACCTGTATGACATTCTTTCAAAAAATTATACACAAAAATTAAAAGAAGAAGTAATAAAAAGAGAAAAAAACTATTATGCAAAACAGGCTGAGCTGTTGGAGCAGAGAAGCAGAGATATAAAAGGCATACAGCATGATATGAAAAATCATTTATTTGCGATCGGGGCTATGGTAAAAAATAAAAATAAAGATGCGGAAAAATATATTGACAATATTCTTGGAAAAATAATAAGTGATGAGCTATACAGCAGTACCGGAAATATTGCGATTGACAGTGTGATAAATTTTAAGCTTTCAAAAGCAAGTGAAATTGGGACGCTGGTAAAAGCAGATATCAAACTTCCGTCAGAATTGCAGGATGGATTGGAAGATTTGGTGACAATAATAGGAAATCTGCTTGACAATGCCATAGAGGCACTCTCAGATATTGATGATAATGAAAAAAGATTGGAAATAGAAGTGCGTTATAATATAGGAAATGTAAATATAGATATAAAAAATTCATATAATGGAGAGCTGAATTACAAGAATGGAAAGATAGAAACAAAAAAACACGACAAAAATATGCATGGAATTGGTTTGGAAAGTGTGAAAACAGCAGTAGAAAAGCATTATGGAACAATGGATATACATCACAACAACAGGGAATTTCATGTAAATATAATGTTATACCTTTAAATTTCGACAAAAAAACTACTATTTTGTACAACGGGCAAAAATAGTAGTTTTTTTGTGGTAGTATTTAGCTGCTGAAAGAAAAAAAGAGGAAGGAGAAAGAAAATATGGTCAAGAAGATAAAGGCTGTTGAAAAAGTGATTGCAAAAGCAGCGTTAACAACGGCGAAAAGTAATGTTAATTCGGTTTGTAATTTTTTCTTTTATCAGTCTAAAATACCTGAAAAAGCAAAAAAATTAAGGAAATTTTAAAGATGAAAGAGGTTACGCAGAATTTAATATACAAGCTGGTATCAGATAAGATAATTGAACGAGAAGAAGCAGAGGTATATATTTTTGGTTTACAGCAGATGCTTATAAATATTGTAAACATAACGGTGTTGTTTATTATAGGGATTTGTATGCATATGATAGTGGAAACAGGTGTCTTTGTGCTGAGTTTTATAGCATTTAGGAAATATGCCGGAGGTTATCATTCAAAAACACGGTTAGGATGTTTTGCTTTGACAAATGCAGTAGTTCTGGTAGTACTTTCAGTAATGAAATATTTAAGAGTAAATATAAGCATTTATTTAGGACTATATTTAATGTCAGTTTTGATTATTTTTATGTTTGCACCGGTTGAAACAGAAAATAAAAAACTTGACAGCATTGAAAGAGTTATTTACAGAAAAAGAGCAATAATTGTTTTGATAGTGCAGTCAATAATAGTTGGTGTGTTATTAATTTTTAAGTGGTATGTAATATCGAAATGTATAATGCTCAGTGGTTTTGTATTATGCTGTTCAATGTTATCTGGAATGATAAAAGCAAGTATGAAAAATTAGAAGATTATGGGAGGAAAACTATTTATGAACTTAAAGAAAATAGGAATTTTAATGTTGACATTAGCTATGTTTTTAGGGACAACAGCATATGCTTCGGCGGAGTATGAGAAACAGAATTCAACATATAATGGACATACAATTACATCCATATTAAATTGCGACTTTAGTCTTTTTGGAAATGATAGAGGAACAGCGACGACATCGTGGAACGGGATGAAAGGGTATAATGTGTCTGTTATATTGTTTTCACAAGCGAATATAGCTTCAAAATACAAAGCGTTGAGTTCGACTAAAGGACATGAAAAGGCGGTTGCAACAGGTTCTAAAGCAGGTGTTTGGCAATTCAAATCGCAACATTATGTATGGGATAAAAAGGGTGAAAAACATAATGTTTGTGTTATGACTGATTGGTAAAATGATGAGGGAAGATTTATGCTTTAAACTTATTAAGGAAGTTACACACTTCTATTGCATAGAGCAATAAGTGGTGGACTTACTTGTATCAGGAGGAGTATAAGCCCCTTCTGATACATATGCTGCGGTAGCAGCTAATAGTGTTATGAGCAAGTAGCAGAGCGGATTGCGAATATGTGCTTGACTATCTGACATAAATACTCTATGACAATGAAAGGAATAAGAAAATGTCATGTTGTTAAAAAGAATAAAACAGACACCGTTTACAGTACTTTTTCTGATTTTGGGATTTGTTTTTGCTATGTTTCTGGTATCAATACAGACTAGTTTTGTGGCATCTTATATAGGAGCGCAGAGAGAAAAAGAAGATAATAAGCCTCCTAATGGAACACAGTATTTGTTGAGCTGGAAAAAAACAAATAACATAAGAAAAATATCAAAATGTTTTGAGGGAATAAGAGCAAATACAGGAATTATAATAAATGGTATAATGGTAAATGTAGATAGAGAAGAAGTAAATGATTTTTCATCAGTTAGTGCAGAGTGGTTTTTAAATGATAATTGCTGGCATTATCCGTTATCTGATGGAAGATATTTTACTACGAATGATATTGAAAGAGGAAATAAGGTTGTTTTAATAGGAAGTGCTTACAAAAAAGATATTTATAAGGAAAATGGTGAAAAATATATTGACATAGAAAAAGAAAAATATAAGGTACTTGGTATAGTAGGTAATGATAATGAAGTGTCTATATGGTCATCAAGAATATTTATGCCATTTACAGCTCTGCCGGATAATATTAAAAAAAATATGAATAACAACCTAAATATTACATTTATATTGCATAATAAAAACAAAAATTTTGAGAGTGACATTAAAAAGATAAAAGAAAATTCAACGAAAATTCTTGGAAAAGCCAGTATAAATTATGAAGGTGAGATTCAGACAGAAAATGTTGTGGAAAATCTTGTAATAAGCCCGGACAAAATATATATTATAGCATTAGTTGGTTATATTGTTTCAATGATATATGCGGTTAATATTGTTATTTTTTGGATAGAAAAAAGAAAATATGAGATAGGTCTTAGAAAAGCATTGGGATATAAAAATAAGGATATTGCAATATTAATATTAGGTGAAATGCTTGAAATATCAATTTGCTCAATAGTGATAACACTTATATTACAATTTGTTGTGCAAAAATTATTCGGAAAAATTATGGGGTATTCATTGCAGATATATTGGATGAATTTATTTGTTGGGGGAGTTGTTGTGCTTATAACATCAGTTATAACATCAGTTGCACCTATTTTACGAGCATTAAAAATTCAACCTGTGGAAATTATGAGAAAGGGGTAGAAATGTCGGGATTGTTTAAAGGTTTGTTAAAGAGAAAACTGTTTAGTTTTCTGCTCATACTTCAGTTAGGGGTGTCGTTGTTGTATTTCTTTTATTGTGCAGCAGCAATACAGTCAGTTTTTTATGCTAATATTGTAATTCCTAAAACACTTGATGCGGATATAGATAAGATACTTCATCTTGAAGTTGGAATGGAATTAGGAAGTGTTACACAAGAAGACAGTGTGCAAAGGTTTAAGAAATTTTATAAGTATCTGAATGGACATAAAGGAAAGAAGATAGGAACATATAACAATTCAATAATATCTATTGATGAGATGGCAAATGAGTTTGAAAGTATTGAGATTGATGAAAATATAGAAAAAATGAAAAAGATCAGTGTATCACATGGTCGTAAATTTATAAAAAAAGATTACAATAGTAAAATCTGTACCGGAACTAAAAATAAACCTATTTCCATTATTTTAGGAAGTAAAATTGCAAGGGAATATGGACTGAAGCCGGGAAGAATTTTGCATGATGGTGAAATAGAAAAATATTATAAAGTTGTGGGAATTTTAAAGGAAAAAAGTAAGTGGTTTATGCAAAGTGTATCTGATGGAATGATTACATCGCTTGATGAAAAAGTATTCATTCCAAAGCAGAGTGATGATGTGAATTTACATTATTACTGTGTTATATCAAGGGAAGAAACTACAGATAAAGCATTGAAAGATATTTCTAATGCAATAGAAAGATATAATATTGATGCGGATAAAAAGTTGATTTCAACGGAGTTGTCAGAACAGTATAAAATGAAAATGACGGAAAACAAGCAGTGGTTTTCATTTTCAGTTATTATACTCATAATGACATCAATAGGTATATCAATATTAGTAGCGGCTCATATACAGTCAAGGGAGTATGAAATAGGTATAAAAATGGCTGTAGGTTATAGTGATAGAAAGATTATGTCAATGTTTTTGGGAGAATTTATTACTATAGCTGTTCTCTCTTTTTTGACGGCATATGGCGGAGCAAGATTTATGTTGGGGAATGGTTATGATAATGGAATTTATTCAGGAGATTATGTATCGCTTCAAATTGCAGCTTTTGGGGGGATTGTTCTTTTTATTGTCTTTATACCGTCTTTGATCGTTATGACAGTAAAAGCAAGCAGATTGCAGCCGAAAGATTTGATTGGAGGAAGAGAATAATGGTAGTTGCAGAATTAAAAAATATAGGTAAAATTTATGGAAAAGGCGAGGCGTCAACAGAAGCATTAAGGGGAATAGAATTAAAAATAGAGAAAGGTGATTTTTGGGCTATAATAGGACCATCAGGTTCAGGAAAATCAACATTGTTAAATATTCTTGGTTGCATTGATGTTCCGACAAGTGGTGAATATTTTCTGAATGGTCAGCTTGTAAACAAATTCACAAACAGTCAGCTTAGTGCAGCAAGAAATGAAACAATTAGTTTTATATTTCAGTATTTTGCACTTTTAAATGAATATACGGTTTATGAAAACATTATGTTGCCTTTAAACTGCAGAAAGATATCTGTAAGAGAAAAAAAGCAGCTTGTGAATTATTATATGAAGCGTCTTGGGATAGAGGGATTGTCTAAAAAGAAACCTACACAGATATCAGGGGGACAACAGCAACGAGTAGCTATAGCAAGGGCATTAGTGACAAAACCAGATATTATACTTGCAGATGAGCCAACAGGGGCACTTGATAGAAAAACCGGTGAAGAGGTTATGAAAATTTTGCACGAAATAAATGCCGAGGGAAAAACAATAGTTGTTGTTACACATGATATGGAGGTGGCTAAAGCTGCAAAGAAACAGTTTTATATTGAAGATGGTGATGGTCAGATAAAAGAGTGAAAAGCACGCTGGCAGGTTTATGAATGTAAGAAATGAAAGGCTGAACTGTTACAAATTTATTAGAATAAATTTTACTGTCGCAAAATCTAGAAAATAAAAAAGGTCAAAAGACATTAGAAAATAAATAGCCATAGTGACAATTATTCCTTAATGGTGCGTACTTTACAATCCAATATTTGTTTGAAAATCTTGATATCTGGAAAGATGAAAAATACCGTGAGTTGCAGGGGACATATCCTGTTATATTTTTAAGTTTTGCAGAAATTAAAACAAACAATTTTAGAGATGCCAGAGAGCAGATATGTTTTCAGATAGTGAAAATGTATAAAGAAAACGACTATTTATATGGTAGTGGAATCCTAAATGATAATGAGAAAAAGTTTTTTAAAAGCATAAGTATGGATATGTCAGATACGGTATAACGAGGGTTTCAAAAGAGAGCATCTTTAGTGACCTTAATAATATTGAAGTGGTTACAACATTATCAACAAAATATACTACTGCATTTGGATTTACAGAGCAGGAAGTGTTTGATGCACTTGATGAGTTTGAACTTTCAGTTCAAAAGGGAGAAGTAAAAGCGAGGTATGATGGTTTTGAGGATTTTATAAAATCAGTATTGCTTTATGTCGGTGTAGGTTTGGGGATAAGTTTGATTACATTTATATTTAAGGTGAGACAGGATGAATTATAGAAGTGTTGCGTATGGATATCTGGTGTATTGACGGTTTAGTGCCGGGGCAGCAGGCTTTTAATAGGTTTGCTGTCTTTTTGTTATCTTAAAGTGGTAAATGAAAGTGATGGATTTACAAGATGAACAAAAAGGTTGCTAAATAATTATCATAGGGATAAAATAATAAGTGCAAAAGAATAGAGGTTTTTATAAATAATATTTTAAACAAATCTTAAACATTTTCCAGCTTTTTTCTTAATAATTTTTTTGAGATAATATGAATGTACCGGAGATAAATGTTTTTGATGTTTGTTGTTGCTGCACCATTTGGATAAGCAGTAATTGATATTTTGCAAAATAAAAAACAGGAGCGTATAAAGAAATGTATAATATAGTTATTTGCGATGATGAAAAGGATATAGTGGATGCCATAGCAATTTATCTTACAAGTCAGGGTTATAATATTTTTAAAGCGTATAATGGGAAAGAAGCAGTCGAGCTTGTAGGGAGTATGAAAGTTCACCTGGTTGTGATGGACATTATGATGCCTGTCATGGATGGTATTTCAGCTATGAGCAAGATTAGGGAAAATTCAAATGTCCCTGTTATTTTACTGACGGCAAAGAGTGAGGATACGGACAAGATACTTGGACTTAATGTCGGAGCAGATGACTATGTTACAAAACCTTTTAATCCGGTAGAGCTTATAGCAAGGGTGAAGGCTCAGCTTAGGCGTTATATGACATTAGGTGGCGGAGAGGTAGAAAGTAAAAATGATGAGTCGGAGTTTGTTCTTGGTGGGATAGAACTTAACGACTCGTCAAAGAAAGTCTTTGTGGACGGTGAGGAAAAAGAACTTACTCCGACTGAATTTGAGATACTTAAACTGTTTTTAAAACAGCCGGGGAAAGTTATCCCGCCAAAGGAGATATACAGAAAAGTATGGAATGACGCACCTATCGGGAGCGAAGGTACGGTTGCGGTACATATCAGACATTTAAGGGAAAAAATAGAGATAAATCCATCAGAGCCACGATATTTAAAAGTAGTGTGGGGACAGGGATATAAATGTGAGATTTAGAGATACAGTTTGCTTATAAGCCTGCTATGGATTGTCGGGTTATGTGTAAAAAGGCTTATAAGATGTTGTATGGGAAGATAAGGGAGGGCAGGAATCTTTATGAAGAAAGATATTTTTGCTAAGAGGAAAATCAACAGAAGAATTTTAAGGGCATTTTTTAATGTAGTTCAAGCTGTATCGCTGGCTGTTTTTATTGTGATGGGGACAGTTTATCTTGTAGGCATCGGACAATATGGTTTTGGACAAAGCAGCATAAAAAGTGAGATAAAAAGCAGGGTGAACAGTATGACAAAGATAGCCGGGCGATATGCTGCACTTATGCAAAATAAAGAAGCTTTAAAAAAGATGAATTATGTTAATAAATTAAGTGAGATGTCAAGATTAAAGAAAAAGTATTTTAGTGATAAAAATTCAAATTTTATGTTTTTATATGACGGATATGTAGGAAGCATCAAATACAATATGACAAAAGAAGTTATGAACGGATATTGTGTTGATATGTCTGAACAGACAAATAGATATATAATAAATGATTATGGGGATTTTAAATTTAAATTTGACGGCAAAAAACTTTATAATGATGCAATTAAATATACTTATGAATTGGGGGTGTCAGGCGGAGAGTATATACCTAAGTACAAGAATACAATAATAAATAAATTAAAAAAGTTATACCCATATGACAGAGTAAGCATAAAGTTTCAAATTTACAATGGAAATCTTATATGCAGAGTTTTGTATGACAGTGTTTATGCAGAGGATGTTTGTGATCGTGGAGAAGTGAAAAATGATGTTGAGGGGGCTGAGGTTGAAAATGATTGGAAAGGAACAGATTTTGCAACATATTTTGGAAAAAACAGTGAGGATATTTTTATAGGAGAATTTAGGGAAGCAGTGTTGCTGGGATGTGATGGCAGAAGTGTAAATGCATATGAGATAGCAAATGGAAAATTTAAAATAGGTTCCTGTAGTGTCTATAGAAAAAATAGATTTTATTATGTTAAAGCAACACAGTATCATGTAAAAACAAGCGATTATACTATTGAGGGAAATATACGCAGTCAATTAAAGACAGGGGATAGTTTTTATTATATTTTTTGGTATAAAGAGCATGAGCATTTTATTTCATTCATGACATATTTTTCGGGGATACTGCTTATTATATCGTCAATATTTATCGCATTTTTTGCAAATGCTGAACAAAATAAAGAGGGTAAGGTAAGGAGATTTTACAGAATGCCTGCAGACATCTTAGTTGTTGTACTTATTGCAGCAATAGCGGCAGGTTTTAGTTTATTTGTAAGCAGTGAAATAGACATAGAAAAAATAAAGAGTATTTTAAAATATGGCATTTCAAATATTATAATCGGAGGTCTAATCGCAGGCACTATCGCAGGAATCTTTATCACTTTGTTTTATACTGTTTTTTGTGCCCAGGTAAAGGCAGGCATACTTATTGATAATATGTTTATAACGAGGGTGATACTTAGTTTTGCAAAGATAATAAAAGCAGTCTTATCAATGGTAAAATTGAGTGTTATAGTATTTGGAGTATATTGGGTGGCAGGTATTACAGAATGTGTTCTCACTGTTGTCAGTGGTTCAGAGATTGCATTTTTTACGGTACTTATATCAAAAATATTAGGAACCATTATTATAGCGAGGGTAATTAGGGATATTTCTAAATTACATATGGGTATAGAACAAATGTCAACCGGCGGTGTTGATGGAAAGATAAATACAAAGGGAATGATGCTTCCAATTAAAATGGAGGCGGATTCTCTCAATAATATCAGCGATGGAATGAAAAAAGCTGTAGAGTCGCAGATGAAAAGTGAGAGAATGAAAACGGAGCTTATAACAAATGTTTCACACGATATAAAAACTCCTGTTACGGCGATAATAAGTTATGTAGACCTTTTAAAGAAAGAGGATTTGCAAAACAAAACAGCGGCAGGATATATAGATGTGTTAGACAGGCAGTCATTGAGACTTAAAAATCTTATATATGACCTGCTTGATTTGTCAAAATCATCAACAGGTAATGTCGAGGTGAATATGGAAAAACTTGGGATTGCGGTATTTATTGAGCAAAGTCTCGGAGAATATATATCTAAATTTGAAAAGAAAAATCTCATGCCTATAGTTAATTTTAGAATGGATGATGAGGTTAAAAACGAGCTTGAGATAAATGCGGATGGCAGGCATCTGTCGAGGGTTTTTGATAATATATTCCAAAATATAAACAAATACGCAATGCCTGATACAAGGGTTTATATTGATGTGGAGCTATCAGAAAAAGAGCAGGACAGCGAAACAAAAATATTGTCAGATAAAGTGCTTATAACCGTAAAAAATATGTCTGAAACGCCGCTTAACCTTTCAGGTGATGAACTTATGGAGAGATTTGTGAGAGGTGATAAGTCAAGAAATACGGAGGGAAGTGGACTTGGACTTTCAATAGCACAAAATCTCATGCAGCTTCAAAATGGAAATCTTGAGGTGTTTGTAGATGGGGATTTGTTTAAAGTTGTGGTTACGCTTAGCAGGGCAGCAGTGTAATGTACTCTCGGAATCTTCTGAACGAAGAATTTCGAGATGGATTTTTGATATACAATGACATTTTCGCAGTGCGTACACGGTGTGTACGACGAGAAAATGGAAACAGTATATCGGAAATGCAGCCGAAATGACTCGTTTTGAGAAGATACCGAGAGTACATTGTAAAGGAAAGGAGAAAAAGTAGTGTGAAAAATGTAAACTTAGATAATATAGGACTTGTTGACCTTCATCTTCATCTGGATGGCTCATTATCTCTTGAGACGGTTAAAGAGCTCATGTGTATGCAGGGGATTAAAAATGAGAATACGGATGAAGAACTTTTAAAAAGGCTGCAGGTGTCACATGAGTGCAAAGATCTCAATGAATATCTTGAAAAATTTGAATATCCGCTGACGCTTTTACAGACTGGAGAGGCTCTGAGTTTTGCCGTATATAAACTTATTGAGGAACTTAAAAGTGAAGGAATTATATATGCAGAGATAAGATTTGCACCGCAGCTTCATACGAAAAAAGGGATGTCACAGAAAATGGCAGTTGAAGCCGCTGTCCGTGGTCTAAACCGGTCATCTTTGGATGCGTGTCTTATTTTGTGCTGTATGCGTGGAAATGATAATCATGCTGAAAATATGGAAACTGTTGAGACAGCCGAAAAATATCTTGGCAAAGGGGTTGTTGCGATAGACCTGGCAGGAGCAGAGGGACTTTTTCCTACAAAAGATTTTAGGGATATATTTGAACTTGCTCGTGAAAAACATATTCCATTTACAATACACGCAGGAGAAGCAGATAATCCTACAAGTGTAGAATATGCCCTTGAATTTGGAGCAAAAAGGATAGGTCATGGTGTGCGTTCAGTGGAAAATGCGGATATATTGAAGAAACTTTCATACGGTGGTATCACTTTAGAACTATGTCCGACCAGCAATCTCAATACAAACATATATGAAAATATCAATGAATATCCTATTAAAAAGCTTATGGATGCAGGTGTTAAAGTTACGATAAATACGGACAATATGATGGTATCCGGAACAGATATAAAAAAAGAACTTACCATGCTTGCAGATACTTTTGGATTTGATGAAGATGATATAATAGATTTTGAGAGAAATGCCATAATGGCAGCTTTTACTTCTGCATCACATAAAGAAAAACTTTTACGACTGCTGTAGATTAAAATTATTTTTTCTTTGGAACTAAAGTTGTATAATTTTTATAATGATTGAAAATAATATAATCAAAGTAAATGTAAAAAAACACAATTTTGACAAAAAATAACAAAAATAATTTAGAAAAACATAAAAAATACACAATTGTTTTGTTGACATACAAAGATTACGGTGCTATACTTTTTAACATATTGTAATAGTTTTGTAATAAAAGTGAAGAGAGGTTTTAGAATTAAAATGAACAGAACACATTGGGTAAAAACAGCGGCTGGTTTAGGGGCAGCCTGTTTTATTACAATAGGTATGGGTTTTTCGGGAACAGATGCGTCGGCTATGACAAATGCCGGTGTTTTAGATAATTATTATGATGCCGGTGTGTCAGTTGGTGCGGGTACATCATCTGACAGCACGGTATTAGGTATGGCAGGTGCAGATAATGCACAGGTAAATGTGACAGCGGCTACACAGGCAGCGATAAGCACGGGTGCGGCAGTGAGCACACAGGCAGCAGTAAGCACAGGTACAGCAGTCGGCACACAGGCAGCGATAAGCACAGGCACAGCAGTAAGTACATCTCAGGCAGTGACAATGCAGTCTGGTATAGAAAAGACTTCAAAGGAAGATGCTTTGGCAAAAAAAGCTGCTAATAAAGAAAAGGCTGAAAAGAAGAAAAAGGCACTTGATAAAAAGTGGAAGAATACAGCCGTGGCAGTTTCAAAGGATGATGTTATAAATATAAGAAAGTCTCCATCAGGAAACGGTAAAAAGATTGCGAAAATGGAAAATGGAGATGCCGTTAATATTATCGGAAATTCTAAAGACGGCAACTGGGTTAAGGTTAAGTCAGGCAAAGCAAAGGGTTATGTGTGGAAAAAGTCACTCGTTAAGGGTGGTGTAAAAGTTGAAAAACTAGCGGATAAATATGCGACAACTTATGCGGAGTTAAAAGATAGCGTTGATGTTCTTAACCTGAGAAAAAAGAAAAGTTTATCAGCATCTATCGTGACACAGCTTAAAGATGACGATGTATGTACCGTTATAAAAGAAGGTGAAAAGTGGCTTAAAGTCAGGGTAAATGGACGCAAAGGCTATGTTGCCAGAAAATATACCGACACTTACCGTAAGTTTGACACAGCGACAATATTAGATACAAAGAAAAAACAGGCGGCTTCAGAGGATGCGGCAGAGGAGACATTAAGTTTTTCAAAATCAGACGAAAAGCTTGGAAATCAGATAGTAAACTATGCACTTAAATTTGTTGGAAACCCATATGTTTGGGGAGGCACAAGTCTGACAAAGGGTGCAGACTGCTCAGGATTTGTTATGAGCGTATATCAGAAGTTTGGATATAGTCTGCCACACAGTTCGGCAAGTCAGGCAAATTGTGGAAAGAAAGTTGATATAAAAGATCTTCAGCCCGGTGACCTTGTATTTTATCGTCATGGCAGCAGAATAGGTCATGTTGTTATGTATATAGGTGACGGAAAGGCAGTTGAGGCTATGGGTAAGAAGTGGGGAATCGTAAAATCAAACCTTAATTATTCCAGAGCATATTGTGCAAGACGCATCATATGATGAACTCTGACGAGTTCATCTTAGAAGATTTGTGCTTTGCACAAACTTTACCATAACAATTTGGAACATCGTGACAATGCAGTAACCTGCAGCTTATTATAAATTTCTCATTAAAAAACATCATTTACAACATACCGTAATGGTAATCGTAAATGATGTTTTTGATTGTATTAAATTTCTGTTTTATTCTTAACGCTCGTTATATAAGAGTGGCTTGAGTGCAGGGTTGAGTAACGGATAGAGAATACTTGCGATTATAAGACCGCTTACACCCTGAATGATGTTTGACGGTATGCTTGCAGCGGCTCCTATTCCGTACATTGGCAGTTCACAGATGAAATATCCGCCTGCTACTAAAATGATATCAGCAACACCACCGAATGCTACGGCTAACTGTTTTGAATGATTGTTTGCTGCAGCTTTCTGGAAAATATAGCCGGCTATAAATGCAATGAGTCCTTTTATAACAAAAGTTATAGGTACATATACGAAATAACCTCCGATGAAATCAGAGAGTGCTGAACCAATACCGCCTGCGAAAAGTCCGTAGACAGGTCCTAAGAATACTCCGGATAAGATTACGATTGCATCACCGGGGTGAATATATCCACCTGTTCCTGGTGTGGGAATACGGATTATTGATGTTGCAACGCATGATAAGGCGGCAAATAAAGCTGCCATAACCAGATTTTTAAGCGATTTATTCATTTTTTCCTCTTTTCTGCAATGCTTTAAGCTTTTGTGTAGTAGAGATTTAAGATTAGCATTGCGAATCTAAAACCTAAAAAATCATAATATAATTTTTGTGGTTTCTAAAGGGTCAGATTTAAAAAAAATAAAAATATCAGATTATCTATAGTAATAGTTAATGCATTGATTGTAATCTTCATAAAATCAAAACTGTTCTCTAAAGAAAATTATCAAGTTGAATTATAAATGAAAGGCTGAACTGTTTAATTATAAATATACTGTTTTTGTTAATAAAAATTGCTTTTATTGGTAAAATCGGGTATAATTTTATTAAATTAACATATCGTTCACTTTAAATTATCTATATAATATAGATAAATATGAGTTTTTAGGGGGAGTATTGTTTTGAAAGATAATAGAGCTGTTTTGGTAAAAGTTTGTGGTCTTACAGATACAGTAGAAGCAGACTATCTAAATAAAAACAAGGTTGATTTTGCCGGATTTGTTTTGTTTTTTCCAAAGAGCAAAAGAAATATAAGTATAGAAAAAGCGGAACAGATAATGGCAGAACTTGATGAAAATATAAAAAAGGTAGCTGTTATTGTATCACCGGATGAAAGCGAGATACAGCAGATAAATGGGTCAGGATTTGACTATGTCCAGATACATGGTGAGATTAAAGACAGGCTGTTGGAACAAATAAGCAAACCGGTTTTTAAGGCATTTAATATAAAGGACATAAAAAATATACACAAATATCAAAATAATGCCCAAATAGTGGGTTATGTGTTCGATGCAGCAGCTCCCGGAAGTGGAAAAGTTTTTGACTGGAGTATTCTTAATGACATAAAGCGTGATGCCAAAACTTTTATACTTGCCGGAGGTTTAAATGATTCAAATGTTAGAGAAGCTGTAAAACTGGTTAATCCGGATGTGGTCGATGTATCTTCAGGTGTTGAATATGACAGTGGCAACGGCAAGGATCCGGAAAAGATTAAACAATTCATCACGCAGCTTGAAATAAATAATAAGATTTAGCAGGAGGAAATATTGTATGAGAAAAAAAATATTAGCTGGAATGCTTGCAGCATTGATGGCTGTTAGTATGCTTACAGGATGTTCGGGCAGACCGGACAATGCAAAGAACAATAGTGCAGCGGATGACAGTAAGAAAAAAACTGAAAAGGTTGAATTAACTGTATGGGCAGGAGCAGAGGACAGGGAGTATTTAAAGAAAGTAGCAGACAACTTTATAAAAGAACACAGTTCAGAAGCGGATATTACCATTATACATAAAGATATGGTCGAGGGTGAGTGCAGATCAAATCTTCTTGGAAATGTACTTAAAGGTGCAGATGTATATACAACTACGGATGGTGATATAAGTGCGATAGCAGCAGGCGGAGCCGCTGACCCGGTTAAAAATGCAGATACTGTAAAAAATGAAAATCTTGCATCAGCAGTAAAGGCAGTTACAGTCAATAATACCATATATGGATATCCTATAACTGCAGATAATGGATATTTTTTGTATTATAATAAGAAATATTTAAAAGCCTCTGATGTAAAAAGTCTTGACAGGATATTGTCTATTGCTGCAAAAAATAATAAAAAATTTGCAATGGATTGGACATCAGGCTGGTATCTTTATGCGTTTTATGGTCAGACCGGACTTAAGGTTAAATTAAATAAAGATGGAGTTACAAATTCATGTAACTGGAATTCAACGCAAAATCAAATTAAAGGAACGGATGTTGCTAATTCACTTATAAGAATTGGAAAAAACAAGGGATTTGAAAATACAACCGACTGGCTTACCGGTATAAAGAAAGGCAAAGTTATTGCGTGTGTCAGCGGTATCTGGGACGAAGCGGCTATAAAGAAGATGTATGGCAAAAATTATGCAGCGTCAATGCTTCCTGCGTATAACTGTAACGGAAAAAAAGTACAGATGTCTACCTATTTTGGATATAAGATGCTTGGTGTAAATCCATATTCAAAAAATAAAGAGTGGGCACATAAGCTTGCACAATACATATCAAATGAGGATAATCAGAAGCTGAGATTTGAGATGAGAGGACAGGGACCGTCAAATATAAAGGCAGGTAAGGCGGATGAGATAAAAAAATCACAGGCAGTTCAGGCGATACTTGCACAGCAGACATATTCAGAATTGCAAAGACTTGGGGGAAATTTCTGGACGCCTTCCTCAAATCTTGGAAAAGCATTAGCAAACAATTCAATAAGTGGAAATCTTCAAAATTATCTTGATAAGATTGTAAAACAGATAAATGCATCGACTGTACAATAAGCAAATATGGATGCGTTTTGCAGCGTGAAAAAAAGGAGGAATTGTTTTATGAAAAGTAAAATTAGGTCAAGTATCAGATTTTGGGTATATCTTCCTATTATAATACTGGGATTGATAGCAGTTATATCCAATATTGTATCTGAACATAATATAAGACAGGTTAATAAAAAAGCAACAGTTATATCGGATACATATCTTGTAGGTATTGCAGAACTATCAGATATTGAGGCGATTGCAAAGGATATTCATGCAGCCGGATTGTCGCACATTGTTGCAACGGATTCAAATTCTATGATAAACTATGTTAAAATTATAAATATAAAAAAAACACAGCTTGATAAGAAGATAAATGAATTGAAAAAATATTCAACAGGTCAGGAAAGTGTATATAATAATATAGTTAAAAAATATGCTGTATTTAAGGATTCGATAGCTACAATGATAGCACTCAGTGCAGATACTAAAAATGAAGCTGCCTTTGCTATAGCAAACGGCAAATTAAAAGATTCTTCAGAGGCAATGTATTCCGGGATAAACAGGATGATAGAAGATGCAAAGAAGTCATCTCAGGAAGCTAAAACTACATTGCAAAAAGGTTATATGTCAGCATTGGTGACAAGTATTGTCAGTATTACAATATGTGTTGCTGCATTTTTGTTTGCAGCAGTTGTTGTACAGAGGAAGATAATATCACCTATTGTTAAGAGTAAAAAAGAAATTGATGATATTATCAATGATATAGATGAAAGAAAAGGTGACCTTACAAAGAGGATTACCGTACAGTCTGATGATGAGATTTCAGCTCTTGGAATGGGTATCAATGCTTTTATAGAGAGATTGCAAGGCATACTTGGTATGGTTTCGGGAAGTTCTGAAAATATGGATAAGATTGCAGGTGAAGTTTCAGAGAGAGTACATCGTTCTAATAATAGTGTGTCAGACCTTTCATCACTTACGGAAGAACTTGCTGCAACGATGACACAGATAGGAAGTGACACAGCAAGGATTAATGATAATGCAGCATCAGTAAATCAGGATGTTATTGTTATTGCTGACAGATCTTCAGAGATAAACAACTATTCAGTTGAAATGAAAGAGCACGCTGAAAAAATGGAAAAAATGGCTCAGACAAATATGGATGTGACAAAAGAAAAAGTAGAGCTTATATTGTCAGAACTTAATAAAGCTATAGAAGACAGCAAGAGTATTGACAAGATAAATGATTTGACGGGAGATATTTTGAATATTGCTCAGCAGACAAATCTGCTTGCACTTAATGCATCGATAGAGGCAGCCAGAGCAGGAGAAGTCGGAAGAGGATTTGCAGTGGTTGCACACGAGATAGGTGATCTTGCTGATGCAAGCAGAAACACTGCAAGTCATATTCAGGAAATAAATACTGTTATAGTTGAAGCTGTACACAGCCTTGCGGGACATTCGCAGGACCTTATAGAGTATCTGAATGAGTCTATCATGGAAGATTTTTCGACATTTGTCAAAGCAGGTACGGAATATCGTGATAATGCTACATATATCGAAGAAGCTATGGGCGAATTTAACAAAAAAACGGAGACGCTTAAAGATACGGTGGAACAGATAGCAACAGCTATTGATTCAATAAGTAATGCTATTGACGAAGGTGCACAGGGAGTAAATGGAACAGCAGACAGTGTTCAGGATCTTGCTGCCGATATAGAGATTATTTCAAATGAAATGAATGAAAATCAGGCGATAGCTGAAGATCTGAAAAAAGAAACTGAGATTTTTGTCAGGCTTTAGGAGGAAAGCACAGTGGATAATAAAACAGCGGATGAGCTAAAAAGACGCATTGAGTCATCGGTATCACCGTTTCATACAGTATTGTATGTTATGAAAGAACTTGACGAAGCAGGCTTTGAAAGGCTCTTTCTTGGTAGAAAATGGAAGCTTAAAAAAGGCGGAAAGTATTATGTAAATGTCTACGATTCTACTATTGCCGCTTTTTGTGTCGGAGAAAACTGGCAGGGTGAAAATTTCAGATTTGCGGCAGCACATTCAGATTTTCCATGTCTTAAAGTAAAGCCTGACTGTCAGATGGAATCAAACGGTTACATAAAGATGAATGTTGAAGTTTATGGAGGTGCAATTTTAAATACCTGGCTTGACAGACCGTTATCTGCAGCGGGCAGGGTTATAATAAAGACGGATGACATTATGAAGCCGGAAGTCAGATTCGTAGATTTTAAACAACCATTGTTTATTATTCCAAATCTTGCCATTCATATGAACCGTGAGATAAACAAAGGAGTGGAGTTAAACAGACAGAAGGACATGATTCCGATTATGGCTTTGTCAGAAACGACAGATATAAAAGATAAAAAAAATATCTGGGAGACATACCTTGCGGATAATACAGGAGTTGGAGCTGAAAATATTCTTGACTATGATATGTTTTTGTATCCTGTTGAGACACCGTGCGTTCTTGGATTAAACGGAGAGTTATTTTCGGCAGGAAGACTTGATAATATGACATCAGTTCAGGCTTGTGTGAAAGGCATAAAAAGCAATGTACCGGATGATGGGTTCAACATGGCTGTGATATATGACAGCGAAGAAGTTGGCAGTGGTACAAAACAGGGGGCAGGTTCTGTCATAATAAGGAATATTATAGACAGGATATTTAGAAAATTCGGATATGATGAGGAAACTGCAGAGTGTGCACTGGCAGATGCCGTAGGATTGTCGGTAGATGTAGCACACGGAATACATCCGAACATACCGGAAAAGAATGACCCTACCAACAAACTTTTGCTCAATCATGGATTTGGAATAAAGACTTCGGCAGGAGAACGCTATGCAAGTGATCCGGTTGTCATAGGAATTGTTAAAGGTTTGTGTGACAGATATGATATAAAGTGCCAGAGGTTTGTGAACCGTTCAGACATTCCGGGAGGAAGTACATTAGGTACAATAACGGTTGCAAATATTCCTATGAGGATGCTTGATGTGGGTGTACCTGTTCTTGCGATGCATTCTTCAAGGGAGACTATGGGAATATATGACCAAGTATATTTGGAGAAAATTTTAGAAAGATTTTTTAGTTATGCGTGATAATAGCTGACAGCCTGTTTGATGAACTGTTACAGATATGTTTATTGTTGTGATTTTGTCTCTTTACAAAGTGGAGTTTGTATTCTAAAATAGAAATAAGTTATTTCTAATGACAAAATGTTTTTAAACATAAGCTGTTTTTGCAAAAACTTATATTTGATAACAGGTTGTTAAGAATAATTAAATCGTTGAAAAACAATTTTTACAAACAATCACAAAGCAAATGGAGGACATACACAATGAAGGAATTTTCACCGATCAAAGAAGGTAAAGTACGCGAGGTTTATGACAATGGCGACAGCCTTATTATTGTTGCTACAGACAGAATATCAGCATTTGATGTTATCTTGAAGAATAAAGTGACAAAAAAGGGCGCAATACTTACACAGATGTCAAAGTTTTGGTTTGATTTCACAAAGGACATTCTTCCAAACCATATGATTTCAGTTGATGTAAAAGATATGCCTGAGTTTTTCCAGAATGAAAAATATGACGGAAACAGCATGATGTGCAAGAAACTCGATATGCTTCCTATAGAGTGTATTGTTCGTGGATATATTACGGGAAGTGGCTGGGAGAGTTACAAAGAAAATGGTACGGTATGCGGTATCAAGCTGCCTGAGGGTCTTGTAGAGTCAGATAAACTTCCTGAGCCTATCTATACACCGACAACAAAGGCAGACCTTGGAGACCATGATGAGCATATTACATTTGAGCAGTCAGTAGAAATACTTGAAAAGCTTTATCCCGGAAAAGGTGCAGATTATGCAAAACAGATTAAGGATTGCACTATCAGCCTTTATAAGAAATGTGCAGATTATGCGGCAGAAAAAGGTATCATCATAGCTGATACAAAATTTGAGTTTGGTCTTGATGAGAACGGAAATGTAGTTCTCGGTGATGAGATGCTCACACCTGACAGTTCAAGATTCTGGCCGGTAGAGGGTTATAAGCCGGGACAGGGACAGCCATCATTTGACAAGCAGTTTGTAAGGGACTGGCTTAAGAAAAATCCTGACAGCGATTATAAGCTTCCTGACGAGGTTGTTGAAAAGACTGTTGACAAGTACAAAGAAGCATATCTTCTTCTTACCGGAAAAGAGTTTGATAAATAAGTATATCAGAAGATTCTTTAAAACACATAATAAAAATAACGGTTCACATCTTGATTTTAAGTGTGAACCGTTATTTTGTTTAAAGTATAGGAAAATGCCCGTAAAGTAGTGGGATGTCAGAGCAAAACGCTGGTTTTGCCATTTTTTATTCAGAAATATGGTTTAAAACCCAGTCGCCGTACCAGAAATTATCATTATGTACTTTTATGGAAGTATATTTGATATTTATATGTTTTTCAAGTTTGTTTTTTGGGTCATAACGATATTCATCAGTTTTTAGGCCCTTTTTGTTGTATTTATATTTTGTGATTAAAACAGGTTTTTTACATTTTTTATTATCGTAGTTTGTAATTGAAATGAGCTGTCCTTTTTTATTGTAATCGTATTTATATATATAATATATCTTACCTTCTTTTGAAGAATATTTTTCAGATATAATCCTGCCTTTGTGATATTTGTATCTTACATATGATGATGCATTTCCTTTTACTGAATAGTTAGTCTGCTGGATAAGATTACCTTTTTGGTCATATGTATATCCGGATTTGCCCGACTCTTTTGTTCCGTTTGAATATCCGGTTTTTGTATCGATTTGTTTATTGTCATTGTAAGTATAATCGTATTTATACAATTCTTCATCGGTTGGGGAATAACGGTGTTCGCATTTTAACATACCATTGTCAAAAAGTATCATTTTATAATAATCTGATTTTGCACCTTTTGCGTTAAAACTTGAAAAAGAAGTGAGATTGTCGTTAGCATCAATTTCGGCTTTGTATGTGATGCCGAGTCCCTCTTTATCATAGCCTTCAATTTTTTTTAACTTGTTGTTTTCGTAATCAAAATTATAATAATGGTCGAGTGTATTTTTTTCATTATATACATTATAACTTTTTACTGTATAAACTTTCTTTGCGGGTACATCTGATACCGGTGAAGAAGTATCTGGTGCGGGGGTGGCTGTCTCAGATTTTTTATCTGAAACTTTTGCCGTTGTATCTTTTTGAGAGTTATCTGAATTGCCGCATCCTGCGAGTAATGCAACAGACAGGGTACAGGAAACAGAAAGTGCCGTGATTTTCTTTATAATATTAGTTTTTATCATAATAAGTGTTCTCCATTTCTGTAGTAGTATTTGCTTTTTTGGGTTTTAACTTGTTTCTTTTTCAACCAGTGTCCATGAGACGCTTTCGGAGAGGACTTCCTTTTTATCTATAAGATTTAGAAGCTGCATTGCCGCTTTCTGTCCGACTCTTCTTGTACCGTGTGCAAGAGAGGTTATCTTTATCGGTGACAGGTCGCTTAACTGGCTGTTATCAAAACTGACTATGGCAATATCATTTGGGACATTTATACCATTTTGCATAAGCAGTTGTATGAGATGATAAGCTATCTCGTCATTGTAGCACACAACAGCACTGCATTTTGGAACTACGGTTTTTACAAATCCCTCAAGAAAATTATTTTCATTTCTTAAAAGCCGTTCTCTCGAAACAGTGTCAAACCATAGGATATTGTCATCGGAAAAACGAAGATTTGCTTCGGTAAGAGCTTTTAAATAGCCGCTGTATCTGCCGTGTCCCTGAAGGTCATCAACTTTAAAAATTCCCGCAATGTCTGTATGGCCTTTATTTATGAGATAATTGGTAAGCTGGTATCCGCCGCCGATATTATCATCTGTTATGGAAACATGGTCTGATAATGCAGGGTAGTTTCCATATATAAATATGATGGGAATGTCACGCTGTTCAAATTGCTGATAAAGATCAAGATTTGGCGATGGCAGAGCGGTCTTTGACCCTTCCATGATAAGACCGTCAATGTTTAATTGTAAAAGTTTTTGTAAAATCTTTCGTTCTTCGTCAACTCTGTTTTGTGTCGCATACACATAAACAGCATAATTTTTTTTGCTTAGACTGTGCTGTATATCTTTTAACACATTTGGAAAGATATAATCATTTATATAAGTAGTAACGACGGCAACGCTGTTGCTTTTTGAATTTTTCTTTTGCTTTACTATGCGTGAACCACTGCCCTGACGACGTTCTATAAGACCATTGGATACAAGGACGGCAAGAGCGTTTCTCGCAGTCTGTCTGCTGACATTATTACTTGCCGCAATTTCAAGTTCGGTAGGAAGAAAACCGGTTTCATTGTAAAGACCCTGAAAAATATCTTCCTGAAGTTTGTTTGCTATTTTTAAATATTTGGCTGGCATATCTGCCTCCTCCTGTTTAGTGCTTGATGCTCCGGATTGCTTCATTGCTACGCAATTTTCGCAATCATGCAAACACCTCCATTCTTATTGTCGATGTTTGGTGGGTCTAGCCGGTAGATAGCAATTTGCATATAAACATGCATTGCTATCTACTTTTGACCCTGACATCATTGTACTACATATTATAGAGTTTTGCAATTTATTTGTATTTTTTTATGTGGAAAGAAGAATACAAATAAATAACAAAATATGATATATAAAATTTGAATTTTAAGATTTAATAATCGAGATTGTATTATGTTAGAAAAAGTGTGAGAAATTCATATAAAATGAGTGTAAAAAAATATATTATTTATTCAAAATGCATAAATAGGTTATAGTGAAAATGAAAAATGAAAATCAGATAAAATTTAAAAGTGCACAAAATAAAAGTGAAAATATGTGCAAAATAGTGAATATGTATCTTAAAAAACAATGTCGGAAATAATTTGTTATCAAAAAAATGCACAAAAGTGTGCAAAAAAACAAAAAAGGGTTGACTTTTGTGTTAATGTTGACTAATATATGATATATAAAATAAATCGTTGAAAAAAACGATCAAAATAAAGGAGGAGCAATCTATGAGAATGAAGAAAGCTTTAGTAGCAACACTTACAGCAGCAATGGTATTTTCACTTACAGCGTGTGGATCATCAGGAGAGTCAGCAGGAGGTTCAAGTTCAGGATCAAAAGATGCAAGTTCAAGTTCATCAAAATCAGACGATCTTATCTCTATCGGTTTTGCACAGGTTGGTCATGAGTCGGACTGGCGTACAGCAAGTACAGAGTCTTGTCGTTCAACATTTTCTAAAGAAAATGGATATAATCTTTCATTTGTTGATTGTGACAACAAATCAGCAGACCAGCTTGAGGCAGTCAGAAACTTCGTTGAGCAGGAAGTTGACTACATAATCATTGATCCTATTGTTGAGACCGGTTGGGATACGGTATTAAAAGAAGCAAAAGATGCAGGTATCCCGGTACTCGTTATTGACCGTAACATCAAAGTTGATGAAAGTCTTTACACGGCTTGGGTAGGTTCAGACTTCACAGCAGAGGGTGAGTCAGCAGGTGCTTGGCTTAAAGCATATCTTGAAGCTAAGAAGAAGACAGACAAAGTAAACATTGTAACTATCGCAGGTACAAATGGTTCTTCAGCACAGATTGGTCGTACAAAAGGTTTCAACAAATATGTTGAGGCAAATGGCTGGAATCTTCTTGATGAGCAGGACGGTGACTTCACACAGGATGGTGGTCAGAAGATTATGGAGTCTTATCTTAAGTCATACAAAGATATTGATGTAGTTGTATGCCAGAATGATAACGAAGCATTCGGTGCTATCGATGCATTAAAGGCAGCAGGTAAGACATATGGCAAGGATGGAGATATCATCATTATCTCATTTGATGCTACAAACGCAGGTCTTAAGAATGTAAAAGAAGGCTCTATCAATGCAGACTTTGAGTGTAACCCACTTGCAGCTCCATATCTAGAGGACATCATCAAAAAGATTAAGGACGGTGGAAAACCTGACAACCAGAAAGTATATGTTGATGAAGCATGCTTCGCTTGTGATGACACAGTTTCATCATTCAAGACAGATGAAGGAAAAGAAATTACTATGACAGTTGTTGATGACAAAGTTCTTAAAGAGCGTGCATACTAAAATATGTTTGCGATTTGAATGTGTTGACTAAGTACACAGATGCTTGAACAATACGGTGCAGGTATAGGAACTGATTTAAGCATATAAAACAAAATGTAAGAGAATCCGAACAGCATTCATGACGGTATAGTATTACTAGTTTAGACCAAATTAAGGTGCTAAAACCGGATTCTCTTATTATTTTGAAAATATATGAAAATTTTTAAGAAGATATGAATATTGAAATTTTCATATGTTCTCAAAAAAGACATGAAAGGAGACAGTGTAGATGAAGGAAAATGAAGTTTTAACTATGCGTGGCATAAATAAGACATTTCCCGGAGTAAAAGCTTTAAACGGTGTTGATTTTACACTTAGAAAAGGAGAGATACACGCCCTGATGGGTGAGAATGGTGCAGGTAAATCGACATTGATAAAGGTACTTACAGGTGTATATGACTTTGAAGCCGGTGAGATACGAGTTGACGGGACTGATGGACCTGTCGTAAATCATTCAACGCAGGAGGCACAGGAAAAAGGAATCGCAACAGTTTATCAGGAAGTAAACCTCTGTCCTAACCTTACGGTTGCAGAAAATCTTTTTATAGGAAGAGAGCCAAGAAATGCTCTTGGACTTATCCAATGGAAAAAGATGAACAAGATGGCACAGAAGATAGTAGATGATCTTAATATAGACATTGATGTTACTGTTGCTCTTGAAAATTATTCGGTTGCATTGCAACAGATGGTAGCCATTGCGAGAGCCGTGGATATGGATTCAAAGGTTCTTATTCTTGATGAGCCTACATCTTCGCTTGATGACAGCGAGGTTGAGAAGCTGTTCAAGATGATGCTTAGGTTGAAAAAAGAAGGTGTAGGAATTGTCTTTGTAACACATTTCCTTGAACAGGTTTATGCAGTATGTGACATGATAACCGTTCTTAGAAATGGTGAGCTGGTCGGAGAATATCCGGTTGCAGAGCTTCCAAGAGTAGAACTTGTTGCAAAGATGATGGGTAAGAACTTTGATGATTTAGCTTCTATTAAAGAGGCGGAGAGTTCGGTACAGGATGAGATTATCATTGATGCAAAAGGACTTGGACACAAAGGAAAGATAAAACCTTTCAATCTTGTTATACACAAAGGAGAAGTTATCGGTCTTACCGGACTTTTAGGTTCAGGACGAAGCGAACTTGCCAGAGTTATCTATGGTGCCGACAAATCGCAGAGTGGTACTCTTAAGGTAAAAGGAAAAGAAGCTAAAATAAATTCACCTATAGATGCCATGAAGCTTGGCATGGGATTTTTGCCGGATGACAGAAAGGCTGAAGGTGTTATCGCAGATCTTTCAATTAGGGAAAATATGATACTTGCGGTTCAGGCAAAGCGTGGAATGTTCAGACTTCTGCCAAGATCAGAGCAGGAAAAGATTGCTGACAAATATATAAAGGAAATACAGGTTAAAACACCTAGTATGGAAGTTCCTATAAGCCAGTTGTCAGGTGGTAACCAGCAGAAAGTAATCCTCGGTAGATGGCTTGCCACAAATCCTGATTTTCTTATTCTCGATGAGCCTACAAGAGGTATTGATATAGGAACAAAAACAGAGATACAGAAACTTATAATCAAACTTGCCAAAGAAGGCAAGGCTGTAATATTTATCTCATCTGAGATTGAAGAAATGCTTAGAACATGTGATAGAATGGTCGTTTTAAGAGACGGTGTCAAAGTTGGAGAGATTGATGATGAAATGACACAGAATTCTATCATGAAAGCTATTGCGGGAGGTGACAAGGATGAGTAAGGAGAAGAACTCGTTTTGGAAAAAATGCACGGGAAGTAAATTGTTTTTTCCTGCCGTGTGTCTGCTGGTGGTGATACTTGTGAATGTTATCAAATCACCAAGTTTTTTACAGATTTCAATAAACAACGGAGTATTGTATGGAAGACTTATAGATATTGCAAACAGAGGTAGTGAGATTGCGATACTTGCAATAGGAATGACACTTACCATTGCTGTTTCAGCGGGTACTGATATATCAGTAGGTTCGGTAATGGCACTTGTTGCATCCTGCTGTTGTACATCACTTGTAGGATATGGAGTAAATTCAGCTTCATCTGTTAAGATGCCTATCATCTTCGGTGTACTGTTTGGAATCTTTATCGGTGGTGTCTGCGGATGCTTCAACGGTTTTATGGTTTCAAATCTTAAGGTTCAGCCGATGGTAGCGACGCTTGTACTCTATACGGCTGCAAGAGCCGTAGGTCTTGTTGTAAGCAACAACCAGAATACATATGTTCATGTAAAACAGTATAAATATCTTGGAAACTTCTGGCATATAGGAGGCTGGGAGTGCCCGATACCTACACCTATATTTGTAGCGGCTATATGTGTTATACTTGCAACACTTCTTCTTAAAAAGACGGCACTGGGAATGTATATACAGGCTGTTGGTATAAATCCAAAGGCTGCAAGGATTATGGGTATAAATTCAGGACTTATCATTTTCTTATGTTATGTAATATGTGGTCTTGGTGCAGGTATTGCTGGAACTGTTGCATCATCGAGAATTTATTCGGCTGACTCAAACAACATAGGTCTTAACTTTGAAATGGATGCTATCCTTGCCGTAGCACTTGGTGGTAACAGTCTTGCGGGTGGTAAATTCTCACTTGCCGGTTCTATCATCGGAGCATATACGATACAGGCACTTTCTACAACGCTTCTTGCTTTCGGTGTAAAGACTGAGCAGGCTCCTGTTATTAAAGCTATTGTTATTGTTATAATCGTTGTTATACAGGCTCCTGCAATCCAGAGTTATATGAAGAATAGAAAAGCACGCAAAGCTGGTGCTACCGGAGGGGAGGCTGTTGCGAAATGAAAAATAAATTAAAAATTGGAGGCAATAATCTTTTATTGCTCATTACGATAGTTCTTTTTATTGTTATGTACGGAATAGGTTGTGTTATATATGAAGATAAAGGTTTCGGACATTTCCAGACATTGTTAAATCTTCTTATAACAAATGCAGGTCTTATATGTGTAGCCTGCGGTATGACCTGTGTAATGCTTACCGGAGGTATCGACATTTCGGTAGGTTCACTTGTCGGACTTGACTGTATGGTAATGGCATACGGCATGACAAATCTTAAATGGAGTCCGGTTGTTGCTATAGCGGTTGTATTGATAATCGGTCTTGTGTTTGGTGCCGTTCAGGGATTTCTTATCGGTGTGCTCGGCATCCAGCCATTTATTATAACAATGGCAGGTATGTTCTTTGCAAGAGGTATGATAGCCGTTATCACAACTGATATGGTAAACATTAGTAATGAAACATTTGCAAAATGGGCAGACTGGAAACTTCAGCTTCCATTTGGCGGTTACACTAATAGACACGGTGTTATGATGAACCCTTTCATCAGAATGCCTGTTATCATCGCACTTCTTGTAGTTGTCATAACATTCATAATCCTTAAATTCACAAAGTTTGGCCGTTCTCTTTAC
>ULZO01034123.1_pt1 | contig 30462 bp, 20 predicted proteins | sample 1963181 | NCBI WGS metagenome assembly ULZO01 (sample SAMEA4835891, study PRJEB28245) | human gut metagenome | biome: gut microbiome; material: fecal sample | place: Denmark | collected 2008 | reverse complement strand
TGGAATCCTCATGGCATCTCCAGTGATAAAGGATCCTCGGGATATGATGGATCTTCTCTCTTCCCGCAGCTTCCACGCAACGGAATACAAAATCGTAATCCTGTGCGCCGTCGAATTCTTTCTTCAGCATTCCGATCTGATCCACTATCTCTTTTTTTACAACAAAAAGATGGCAGATGTAGTTTACTGTACACAAAAGATCGATATTGAAGTCCGGTTTGAAATGAGGCTGGAAAAATTTATGGCCATCCATGGACATCTTATCCTCGTCTGAATACAGGACCTCGATCTCCGGATTTTCATTCAGTGCCTTCACGCACTGGAACAGGGCATCCGGTGTCATCTCATCATCATGATCTGCAAACACGATAAAATCTCCGGTTGCCGCTTCCATAGCCGCATTGGTATTCTCCGCGATCTGAAGTGCCTGGTCATTGCGGATCACCCGGATTCTTTCATCACTTTTTTCCAGTCCGGCAAGATAATCGGTAAGAGGAGAGTCCACTCCGCTTCCATCCGAAAGACAAAGCTCCCAGTTTCCGTAAGTCTGGGCCTCAATGGAATCCACCAGCTGCTGAAGATATTTCTCCGGGGTCTTGTAAAGCGGGATCACAATACTGAACTTGGGATTCCAGGAAAATTTTGTTTTTCTCTCTTCCGCAAGTTCCGCCTTATCCGGCAGATGTTTCACAATCCATTTGGAATAATCCACAGGACGGTTTTTCCGGTTCATTACCTTTCCGAAAACTTTTCCGGTAAGGGCTGCTGCCCCGTGAAGTTTCATGTAGCGGCTTCCCTTCCGGAAATATACCGCGGCTTTCTCCGCAAGGCGCTTCTGTGGCTGCAGATGCACCAGACGAAGTGTCCGCACATTGCCGGCCTCAAATACAATGTAAAATTCCTTCACATTGTCATAATGGAATTCAAAGAAAAATCCGCTCTTCTCATCAATTTCTGTTTCCTGGTACTGGTTCTGCACATCCACCCGTTTCAGTCTGGTGATCTCGCAGGGGATTTCCTTCCGGCTGCGGTCTTCCAGACGAATGGTTAAGGGACGGTTAAAAGCTGCCCATCCACGGACACGGCAGATTTTTTCTGCGGATTCCACCTCAATACTTTCGATAAAGTACTGTGGTTTTCCCTGCTTCCTGTAAAGCTGCGCTGCGGAAACAGCAAACCACTGGATACGTTTTCCGCCATTTACCGCATAGACAACAAGCTTCTTTTTGCCTTCCAGATCCGGAAGCTTTATTTCCATCTGCACACGTTCCCCGTTTACCAGATCCAGATCTTTAAAGCGCTCCAGGGCGCTGACACGCTCCTGGGCACTGATGGCAGCCGGAAGTTTTTCCCCGTCAAGAACGGCTTCCGGCTTATGGTCTTTCGGCCAGGTTCCCTGAAGGTGATACAGGGAACTGTCCTTCAGGTCAAACCTGTCTTTTTCTACTTCGTATAGCTCTCGCTGCATAACAATTCCTCCATTGCGTCCTTTCCGGTATTCTCTGTCAGGTAATGTTCCATAACTTTCTGATGTGCGGCCTCTCCCATGGCTTTTCTGGCCTTCTCATCGGTTACCAGAGATTCCAGGGCACTGACCCATTCTTCTTTCGTGGTGCACATCCAGCCGTCTTTTCCATTTTCGATCACATATTCCATCTCACGGTTGCGGCTCATGACACTTGGAACTTTCACAAGGGCTGCCTCCGTCCACTTGTTTTCGGACTTACAGCAGTGGAACAGTGTGTTCTCCAGCGGCATCAGGTTGATATCCAGTCCTGCGATGACTCCTGGCAGCTGTCTCCAGTCCATAAACGGAAGCTTTTCAATACGGTTCTGTACCGGCTCCATTCCGGACTCATCCAGAACACCTACCAGCTTCAGATAAACCTCAGGATGACGCTCCATCACTTCCAGAAGTGCGGCTTCCACCTGGACAAAATCCTGATCATGGGTTTTGGAACCGCTCAGATATCCGATATAGATCCGGTCTTTATCTTTATCTGTCTGTTCCACCGCTTCGTGAGACAGAACTTCCATCTCCATACTCATGCAGTTACGGTTGATCACCACCGGTTTTCCCGGAAATTCCTCCCGGATTTCCTCTGCCAGCGTTTCCGTGGACGTAAAATATCCGTCGCAGAATTCCATACATCCGTGGATTCGGTCTGTGGTTGTACGGAAATCGCTGTATTCGCTGCCTTTAAGAAAATGCAGTCCGGAAATTTTTTCGTAATCAAATACCAGGTCATCCACATCATAGTAAACAGGAATTTTGGCAGCTTTTGCCCGGTCGGCCAGCATTTCCGCTTCCATCAGTTTACTGCAGCGGTACATCACAACTGCTGTATATTCTTCGATCTTCTCCTGCTCTGCCTGATCCATCTGGATAAATTTCGATGCATATCCGTTAAGGATCAGCTGCTCCCGGAAATGTTCCACACGATATCTGGATGCAAAGGAAATTTCCTCCCCGACAAAAAGAATCTTGCTTTTTTCCACAGGAAGTTCATTTCCGCCAAGAGTTTTCCACAGGGAAATCATCTCTTCCACAATATTCTCCGGCTGCTCATTCTTAAGAACAAGACCTTTCCCATAACGTTTTACACGTTCCACAGGTGCGCCTACCGGAAGCACAGCTACCGGGAAGCCCATGGAAATGATCTCGGAGGTTGTGTAGGAGAAGGTCTCCGGCCATACAGACGGGATCAGGAACATATCAATATCCTGCTCCAGGGTAAGCCTCGGGATCTCTTCTCTTGTATATCTTCCTGTCTGGGAAAATACCGGGCTTTCGATCTCTTCATCGGAAGTACCGATCAGTCTCAGACGGATACTCAGATCATTCTCTTCGATATATTTTGCAAGCGCCTTCACAACTTCCAGGCCTTTTTTGTAGCAGAGCACACCGATGAGACCGATGTTAAAGGTCTCTGTGGTCTTTCTGGTTTTCTTCACTGCCGGAAGATAATGTGGTGCATGCGGGATCACATGGAGATTGTATACATCCGGATAAGCACGCTTGAACAGCTTCGCCGTATCATCGGAAAACGCACGGATCTCATCACAGTTTGACAGGAATTCCCGGAATTTTGTACGCCAGAGAGTTCCACTTCCATACTCTGTGCATGCATTGCTGCGGTTGTCCGGAACACATTTGTCGCAGACATCGCAGGATGGAACGCCGCAGTATTTTCCCTTCGCATCGATCAGGTTCACTGCCGGACAGAGAGCAAAAAAGTCATGAAGAAGCATGAGGATCTTCGCACCCTGTTCTCTCTTAAGACGCAGGATACGCTCCAGGGTTCCATAGAGATTCTGGTAAGTTACAAGCTCGTTGATCCAGATCTCATCCACACGCATCAGCTCTCCAAGAGCAGTTTCCAGATCGTTGGCAAAAAATTCCATCTCATACTGCTTATACTGATACGTAAAGTAAAAACGGTTGCTTACGATATTATAGCGGATAGTTACAAAACGGTATCCTTCCCGCAGTGCCAGACGCCTTTTCTCAACAAGATAAGCCGTAGCTCCACCACCCAGATCATGGTCAAAAGCCACAATGGTAGGCACATCCAGTTTCTTATTGAGAAGTTTCATTTCCACATAAAGCCTTACCGGACGGAGCGGATCTCTTCTGCAGTAATCTGCGGTATCCTTGTTGTAGTCCGGATGCTTGCGGAGCAGTGCATCACTGTGCTCTTTCAGAAGGCGCTGTTTCTCCTCGGACGGGAAGCTTCCACCATGCTTGTGATATACAAACAGGTTATCTACATGTACGTTCTCATAACCTGCTGCTATGGCACGCTGACACCAGTCATTTTCCTCTCCGTAGCCTTTTCCGAAGTTCTCCTCATCCAGAAGTCCGACTTCTCTGATTGCTTTCAGGTTCATACCCATGCAGAATCCCACACCGGTAGGCATGGCCGGATACTGCGGGCGGATCATACGGAATTCGTCATCGATCTCCCACAGCGGCATTCCCTCGAACAGCTTGTTATCCCGGCAGAAATCCGGGAAACTGCAGATGGTTCCACAGGTGGTAAACGGTGTGGTGGTCGCAATTTTTTCCTTTGCGAAGATGGGAAGCATCAGGCGCTCCAGCCATTCTTCCGGAACCTCCACATCTGTATTTACAAGGGCAACGTGATTTTCCGCCATCTTTAACGCACGGTTTACGGACGGAAGGAAGCCCATATTGGTCTCATTATTAAGAAGTACCACATTGTCATGCTCAGCGGCATATTTTTCCAGATATTTTCCTACTTCCAAGTCCGGGCTCTTGTCATTTACAATGATCAGGCGATACGGAACCTTTGTCTTCTCAATTCCGGAAAACAGGGCGTCAAAATACTCCAGACCATTATAAACCGGCACGATCACATCCACCTTCTGCTGATAAACAGCCTGTGGATAATCTTTTCTCACACTGCGGACATAACGCTGTTTGAAGTGGCGGAGATTTCCGATACTCTTCGGATCTTCAATGGCATATACCAGAAGTTCCTTCTGATCTCTGGTTCCGGGAATCTTTCCAATGAGGAATCTTCCGGTATCTGCTGCTGTTCCGTATTCCAGAAAAACAGAAATCTCTGCCGGCGCAAGAACCGTTGCCAGGAAAGAAAATCCCGCACTTTCCGCCTCCGGCTTTCCAATGGCATTGGCTACATCCGTACGGTAGATCGTAGTACAGGAAGCTTCCTGAAGCTTCTGTGTTCCCTGATAAAATACGATCCTTGGCTGTCCCATGGAAGCAAATGTAGGATCAAATGCCCAGCCAATGGCATTTAAAGTACCATTTTCATAATGGAAAAAATCAACACTTCCCATACAGGTAGGAGTTGCCTCCACTCCCATCACAGTTGCTGGCTCTGTATGATAATGGAGAACTTTTTTGACCAGCCTTTTCACCTGAGCTTTTTTGCCAGGATGACGCAGTGCCTCTTCCTGCATACGGGCTGCCTCTTCCGCCGCCTGTTTTGCTGCACGTTCGGCCTCTTTTTTAACTCTTTCCTGTTCCCTGCGTACTTCCCGTTCTTTTTCAAATGCCAGAAGCTTTTCCACATCCGGAAGCTCCAGACAGTCAAGTTTTCCCTCAATTACGATCTTATCTACATTTTCCGGGTGTGTAACGTGAATAAGATAAAAACCATCGGTTGTAAAAAATGCGGTTATACTGTTGTCCACCTTCATATGAACACCCTGCGGCACAAGTTCTGCACTGCATCCGCAGTCCAGGCGCTCTACTTTTACTTTCAGGAAATGACCGTTTGCCGGATTCCATCGGAGATTCTTTATCCCCTCAATTTCGGAAAGATCAAACTCCACCCGAAAACGGTTTCCTGTAAGTTTTCCCTCTGCATAAAGCGTATGTTCTTCACAGAAGCCCTCACCAAGATCATAGTAAATCTTACTGTGCATCTGGTGTTTTTCTCTTTCTCTGTTCACCAGCTCTGTTACGGAAACCGGTACTTTTTTCTGTTCAAACGGAAGCAGGGATCCACATCCAACATACTCATAAACAAAATGCATGGTCCATTTCATGAAGATCTCATAATCTGTGTAACCGATTTCAAATTCTGCCATCATATCATCTTCATGTATCAGCTGTGGCAGCTCCGGAATATGAGTATACAGTTCATGGATCAGACGCCACATAATGAAATTCACCGGTACAGGAAAATCAAACATCCATTCATAATCAATGATCTGATTTTGGCTTTCACCCATGAAAATATTACTGCAGATCAGATCCACATTGGCAGGGCAGACACATTCATAATCTGTTCTTCCGGGATATTTTCCAAATACCTCACAGAACTCTTTCGTTCTGTAATCCATGATCCTGCGGGACTGGAAAAAATCCCGATGGAAATTCTTAAGAAGTCCTTTGAGCTCCCCGGTTTTTCCTTCATGAGCAAGTTCAGCGATTTCCTGATGAAGAGTTTTTCCGGTAAGAAGCGGATAGCTGACTTTTCCGTTTTCTGCCTTGCATGGAAGATTTTTATATTTATCAGAGCCTGTTTTTTCCGCTCCAAGCTTTTCCAGGGTCTTCAGGAACCACTCTGCCTCAGGCACCATGGCCTCTTTTTCTGCACGGACCTCTCCGTTCTCACGAACGATCTTTGTCAGAAGCCGAAACTTTTCCTTTCGTTCCTGATTCAGTTTTACATAGAGAATTTCTTCCTTCTCCTGTCTTTCTGTTCTTCCGGCCTCCACAAGGAAAGAATTCACAAAACTGCTCAGGATCTTCTCTTTTTCAAAAGCTTTTACCCCTGCATGTTCTGAGAAAAGATCCGCTGTCTTATCTGTGTACACCGGATAGTTTCTTCCATAGGAATTGGTATAAAGGCTCTCATCTGTAAAAATTTCTGTAGGAAATTTGTAATCCGGGTACGGGTAATAAAAGTGCAGAAAAGGAAAGCCGCTGTTTTCCAGCAGCTCTCCCAGTTCATTCTTGGAAAAGGTGCGCACAGACTGATTTCCCGGATATCCGTTGATTCCGAAAAAGTGAAGATCTGTGTGATCCTCCGGTGCTCCGGCAAAGTACTTCAGTCCCAGTCGGTTCTCGATGGCGATCAGAAGTCTTCCCTCCGGTTTCAGGTATGCACCCATACGCTGAAGAAATGTCTCGTAAGGAGTTTTTCCTTCCGTAAAACTCATGGCATACTCCAGAACACCGTTTACTACCACATAGTCGAATTTCTCCGGAAAAGTCATGTCGTTGAGATTTCCAACCATGATCGTGAGATTTTCTTTATCATTGTTTCTTGCATAATTTATGTCTGCACGACGCTTGGAAAGCTCCACTGAAGTCACATGCCCGGCCTTGCGGCAAAGCATTCCGGTAATAGCTCCGCATCCGGCTCCGATCTCAAGAACGGAATCCGTCTCTTTCAGAGGGTACCAGCTTAAAATATTCTCCCGCAGTCCGGAAAAATGATAGACCATGGGAAAACTCACTTCATCCTCCGGCAGGTCCTCAAACGATTTCCCTTCCTGTGCCATTTTCAGAAGTGTTTCCTCGATATCCCCATCGGAATAATGATCCTTCGCCGTATAATAATCTAAATTCAACTCCGCCATAGTAGTTCCTCCACTTATTTCACAGATACTTTGGAAAACATGTCAAAATATCCCACTGCTTTTTTATCTGTGATCACCGTCAGATTGCACACATCATAAAGCCGGTGAAATACGGTAAAATCGCCGTCTTTATATCCTGTGCAGCCCAGACAAAGCATATATTCTCCTGCCTCCAGCGGCATTATCTGTTTAAAAGTAATCTCCCGCACATCACCGGCTTTCTGCGGTTTCACAGGAGTGTGTTCATACATGGTGTTTGTTCCTGTGATTTCCGTACCTTTCAGATCTTTCAGTGTGAATGCAAAAATCGGGTCATTGACATCTGCCTGAAAGCGTACCTTCATCTGAACAGAAAATTCTTTACCTTTTTCGATCACATTTGTAATCATTCCGGTATCATCCCGGATCGCAAAATCCACGATCTCTCCAAGCTTACTGCCATACTCAAGAACCTTCGGATTCAGATTCAGGCTGTCTTTCATAGCCCTGCCGCCTCCGGCATGCTCTTTTTTCGACACATTTTCTCCAGCTGTGCCATCTGTCAGCTGACCATCCTGCCCTGCTTCTGCATTCTCTGCACCTTCCTCCAGATCTGCATCATCATACTGATTCACCAGCACACGACGGTAGAGATTGACCATCTCCTTGGCGCCACCTTCCGCAAGCTTTTCTCCTTTGTTGAGAAGAACAACCCGATCGCAGTATTTTCCGATACTGCTCAGGTCGTGGCTTACGAACAAAATGGTCTTACCCATTTCCTTGAACTCCTCGAATTTCCGGTAACATTTTGCCTGGAAAAATACATCACCTACGGAAAGCGCCTCATCAACGATCAGGATCTCCGGATCGATATTGATGGCCACCGCAAAAGCCAGACGCACGAACATACCACTGGAGTATGTTTTTACCGGCTGATGGATAAACTCTCCAATATCTGCAAAATCCAGGATAGACTGCAGCTTGGCATCAATCTCCTCTCTGGAAAAACCGATCATACTTCCGTTGAGATATACATTCTCAAGTCCGGAATATTCTCCGTTAAATCCTGCTCCAAGCTCCAGAAGAGCGGAAATCCTTCCATTTACGGAAACTTCTCCACCTGTAGGAGAAAGTACGCCTGTGATGATCTTCAGGATCGTAGATTTACCAGATCCATTGGTTCCGATGATTCCTACTGTTTCCCCTTTATGCACCTGAAAAGATACGTGGTTCAGAGCATAGTGCTCTTTATATTTCTTTTTTCTGGATAATCCCAGAGACTCTTTAAGACGGTCCATGGGATTATCGTAAAGTTTATACATTTTACTGACATCATTTACTGAAATCGCAATATCTTCTGCCATTTTTAACCTCACTTTTGTGTAAATCGTTCACTCTCACAATCTGTCGTCGTTTTGCTGTTTTTCTGCGTACTGAGCAAGTTTCCGCAGGAGACTTCCCTGATTCGATCAAAGAACGTCTGCAAAATGCGGTTTCAGACGTTTGAATATTACAGATCCCAGTCCGAAAAGCAGGATCGTAACCACCCAGAAATAGATCGTCCATGAAGCATGGTTCCAGATTCCGACATGACCAAGCATGGAATCACGATAACCCGTAACTACATAGTACATCGGATTCAGCTTGAACAGCTTGATCAGCCATGGATGTGAAGACAGCATATTGATATCCCACATGATCGGTGTAAGCCATACGCCAACCTGGAGAAAAATGCTGATGATCTGGGTCAGGTCACGGAAAAAAATGACGATTGCACTTGTGGCATACACAAGCCCCAGTACCAAAAGGAAGGTACAGATGGAATAATAAATGATCTGCAGTGTATATAAACTTGGTGTATATCCATAACATGCGCACAAAATAAGTGCGAACACTACAAAAAACACATGCACAAAAAGTGCGGAAATGATCTTCACGATGGGAAGAATACTGATCTTAAATACAACCTTTTTTACAAGGTAATTGTACTCAATCAGTGCATTGGTTCCACCGTTTAACGCATCCTGGAAGAAAAACCACGGCACGATACCGGATACCAGATAGAGTACAAAAGGATAATCCGATACAGTTCCGGCTTTCAGTCCCACGGAAAATACAAACCAGTAGACCAGGATCGTCACGATAGGCTGGATGAATGCCCAGACAATGCCAAGATAGGATCCTGCATATTTTGTTTTGAAATCATTTTTTGCAAGGCTTAAAACCAGCTTTCGATTCTGGTACAGCTCTGCCGGCAAAGCTAATATTTTCTTCATTCTGTAATTCCTTATCGATTCTTATATTCCTCGAAGCTTCCCCACTTCTGATCCTTGTCGGAGAAAATAAGCTCCATGCCTTCCGGGATCGGCCACTCTACATTGATATCCTTGTCATTCCAGATAAGACCGCCCTCGTCGTTTGGATGATAGAAGTCAGAGCATTTGTAGGTGAACTCCGCATTCTCGGAAAGTACCAGGAATCCGTGGGCAAATCCCTTCGGGATAAAGAACTGTTTCTTGTTTTCTGCTGAAAGAACTACTCCGTACCATTTTCCGAATGTTTTGGATCCCTCACGAAGGTCAACTGCAACATCAAAAACCTCTCCGTTTACCACACGTACCAGTTTATCCTGCGGATAGTTGATCTGGAAATGAAGTCCGCGGAGGACACCGTAACGGGAGCTGGACTGGTTGTCCTGAACAAATTCCACATCAATGCCGGCTTCCTTGAAGTCATTGTAATTGTAAGTTTCCATGAAATATCCTCTGGAATCCCCAAAAACTGTTGGCTCGATCACTTTCAGTCCTTCAATATCTCCGCACTGTGTTACTTTTATTTTTCCCATTTTTCTTTCTCCTTTTCTAACGATATTTATTTGCGTGTTTCTTTTCTTTTATTCTGAGTGCCACAAGAAGAGCGATCAGGATCAGGATCATAACTGCCATGATTCCCAGAAGGATCTTTCGAAGTACCGGCATTCCTTCTGTTTCGCTGCTTTCTTTGCTGGCTGTACTCTTCTCTGTTTTTGCAGCAGTCTGATCTGCTGCTGTTTCTGTTTCGGAACCTTCTGTATTTTCCTGATCAGATGCCGCAGTTGGCTCCGGCGTTGGAGTTGCTGTAGCCTGTGCCACACTTCCGCTGCCCACCAGATATTCTCCAAAATAATAAGAAGTTTCTGTTTTTCCGTTTACATCTTCGGATTTCTTTGTGAGAGAATTCAGATCTGTTCCCTTTGGAAGAAGCACACTTCCTCCGTCTACTTCTGTTTTTGTGAAATTATCAAAACCATAGTTAAACATGGCAGTACTGTCCATACAGGAATTCGCCAGATCAGCTGCCCTCATGGTCACTGCAATATACGTTGTATTATCTCTTGTAGCCGCAGTAACAAGGGTATGGCCTGCCGCAACTGTAGTTCCTGTTTTTCCACCGATGCATCCCTGATAATAAAATCCGCTTTCCGGCGCGAACATTGGATGGTGCGTATGCAGAACTCTCTGCTGAGCATTCATATTGGTAGGCTGGATCGTATAATCCGCAGTCCCGATCACAGTACGGAAATCGTCATTTTTCAGACCTTCCCTCATGATCAGAGCCATATCTCTTGCGGAGGAATAATGATTATCATCCGGAAGTCCGCTGGAATTGGCAAAATGTGTATTCGTACATCCGATTTCCTGAGCTCGCTGGTTCATCATATCGATAAACGCCTGCTCCGTGCCACCGATATGCTCAGCAATCTGTGCAGCAACATCGTTGGCCGATTTAATGATCAGTGCATAAAGACAGTCTTTCATGGACAGGACTTCGCCTACCTGCGTGCCAATGTTACTGGAATCCGCATTTACATTCTGTACACCCGTCTGTGTAAATGTTACCTGTTCATCCATGCTGGAATTCTCAACCGCCACCAGAAGTGTCATGATCTTGGTGATACTTGCAGGATAACGCTGTTCATCTGCGCCTTTATTATAAAGAACCACACCCGTATCCGCATCCATCAGAACGCCCGTGTCAGAAATGATATCGGCTCCGGCCGGCCATCCCTGGATCTGGTTGGTACTGATGTCATATTTCGCATTGAGATCCACCGCTGCCATAGCCTGTACCGGAAGCATCAGCGCCACACTGACTGCTGCCAGGATCATAAATACTTTTTTAATTTTTTTCATAATTCTCCCCTTCTTCTATCAGAATCCATCAAAAGAAGCAATTGCATCCACGACCCGTTTCGCATCCTCCATGTCAAGATTATAGAACATTGGCAGACGCATCAGCCGTTCGCTTTCTTTTGTTGTATAAACATCCTCCCCGGAAAATCTTCCGAATCTCTTTCCTGCGGGTGCGGAATGAAGGGGTACATAATGGAACACGCTGCAGATTTCCCGCTCCCGAAGATATTTCAGAAGCCGTGTACGTACTTTGATATCGTGAACTTTTATGTAGTACATATGTGCATTATGCGTACATTCTTTTGGAACATAAGGCTGCTCGATCTTTCCTTCTTCGGCAAGGAACTTCAGATTTTCATTGTAAAAATCATAAATCTGCATTCTCTTGTCACTGATCTTCTTATGCTGTTCCAGCTGAGCATAAAGATACGCCGCATTCAGCTCACTTGGAAGATAGGAGGAACCGTAATCCATCCACCGGTATTTATCTACCTGTCCGCGGAAAAACTTGCTGCGGTCCGTTCCCTTTTCTCTGAGGATCTCCGCCTTCTCCTGGTACTGGTCCTCATTAAACAGGATCGCGCCGCCTTCTCCCATAGTATAGTTCTTCGTCTCATGGAAGCTGTAGCAGCCAAAATCCCCGATAGTTCCAAGCGCTTTTCCTTTATAGTAGGCATCCACACCCTGAGCCGCATCTTCCACAACTTTCAGATTATGGCGTCTGGCGATGTCCATGATCGTATCCATCTCGCATGCTACACCTGCATAATGAACCGGAACGATTGCTTTTGTTTTTTCTGTGATCGCCTGTTCGATCAGTTTTTCATTGATATTCATGGTATCCGGCCGAATATCCACAAATACGATCTTCGCTCCCCGCAGCACAAATGCATCTGCCGTTGACACAAAGGTATACGATGGCATGATCACTTCATCACCTGGCTGGATATCCGCAAGAAATGCAGCCATCTCCAGCGCATGGGTACAGGAAGTCGTCAGCATTACATGCCCGGCATGAAAACGTTTTTCCATCCATGCAGAGCATTTCTTCGTGTAGATTCCATCCCCACAGAGCATTCCCCGTTCTACCGCATCCCGGATATACTCAAATTCCTTACCTGTAAACGCAGGTCTGTTAAAATCAATCATGTATTTCCTCTTTATTTTCTGTTTTTCATGGTTTTTCTTTATTAACTGTACATTTCATTTTCTCACACTCATGTTGTAAATTCAATGCCTATTTTTCTGCAGGTGTATAATCGGGGATCTGATTCTGATATGCCACTTCTTTTCCAGATGGATCCAGAATGTGCATTTCCCTGTAAAATTCCTGTGTCAGTTCATCCATTTCCTCACGGTTTTCCGTTTTTACGTAATACAGTGCCAGATATGGATTCGGACCATGTTCGATCACCGTTTCTCCTTCTCTATAAAAGATCCACGGTTTTTCCACTTCTTTTTTCTGTCCCAGCCGGACAGCTTTCGACTGATCTCCGATGGTGAGCAGTCTTCCCTGAAAATAGATCACAGCGCCACAGCAATGTGGTTTGTGTATGTCATGGTCTGTGAGCATTTTTTGAAGTTTTGTTCTGTCATACAGAGAAGCCAGAAGAAGTTCTTCCATATTAAATCCGTATACTATGTCAGTAAGTTCATGCTCATATCCGAAAAAACGTGCCGCAATCTCACAGACCTGGATTCCTTCCCCGGGTTTCCAGAAGAACTGCATGGAAAGCGCTCCGTCTTTCTGACCGGTCTTTTCTATATAGGCCTGCAGAAGTTCTGTGGCAAGTCTCTCTACCTTTGCCATAAGCCTGGACGGATAGACATTTCTTGTACTGATGGGAATTTCGCCTTTTGCAACCGATGTTTTTTCACGGTCTGCAATACTGATCACATGAACCTGTCCATCCAGGACCCAGGTCATCATATTAAATTCATATCCATCGTTATATTCTTCCACCAGGATCTCCGGCATATCAGAAAATTCTGCTGTTTTCTGTGACGCTTCTATAAGTTCATCCAGATTTTCAGATATATAGATTCCACGGGAACCGTATTTATCCAGCGGTTTGCTGACTACCGGGTAACGAAGCCCTTTAAGCCGCTCCTTAAGCCTGGATTTTCTGTCCGGATCTTCCAGCACCGCTGTAGGGATCTTTCGAAATCCCGGGGTTGGCAGTTCCAGTTTCCGGAGAAGTGCCCTTGTCTCGGATTTATCGCGGTACCATGGAAGCTGTTCCGGTTTCAGATAGCAGGGCAATCCTGCCCTGTCGGCAATTTTCACCATGCATTCCAGAAGCAGGTCAGAAAAGGAAGTAATGATACCGTCAATTTCTTTTTCCCGGCAAAGTTCTGCAATTCTTTCCGTGTCTGTTACCGGAATCTGATACGCCTCGTCCGCAAATTTCCTTGCCGGACCATCCGGATATCCGTCACAGACAATGGTGTAGTATCCTTTTTCCCGGGATTTCTGTACCAGCTGTACAAATTCCCCCAGAGTTCCCAGTATCAGAAGTCGGTGTTTCATGCTTTTGTTTCCTCCCATTCTCTTATGGAATCCGCAATGTAACGCATTTCTTCCTCCCCGTATCTCTGATCACAGGGCAGAGGAAGGACATTGGCGGCCCAGTCATATTCCATGGTATCCTCATCAAAATGATCGATGATATTCCGCCAGTAGGTCGGCACAAAAATTTTCCGGCCGGCCAGCCATTTTCGAAGTGCCAGCCCGTCCTCATGATAATAGGGATAGGCAAACGGTCCCTCAGGAATTACCTGATTAAAAATACTTTCTGACGGAAGAAGTTCTGTCAGCAGATGATAATTTTCTTCTCTTTTCGCTTTTATATAAGGATAATCCATAGAGCGGAGAAGATTTCCAGTCAGCCGTGACATGCGGCGGATTTCCATCTCATGATAATCTGCCGCATTGTCCAGCATCTTCTGGTAAAAAGTACCGGCATCATACTCATATCGGCCCAGAATGTGCTCAAGTCTTCCCATGGAATGATCCAGCGGTTTCTTTTCCGGATGCAGACTCGCATCCGTTGACAGATATGCCCCGTCGCTGACCCCCAGGAATTTCCGGCAGGAGTACAAAGTATCCACGCCAGGCAGAGGCTTCTGAAAAAATGCATGTGTATGATCCACGATAATGTTTCCGTAAATTTCCCTATATTGCCGGATTCTGTCATCGGTCAGCTGTCCGTAGTAATTTACAAGGTAAAGATATTCACCATCCGGAAGTTTCTTTTCCGGCAGAAGCGGACATAACTTTTCATCCATATGATAAAATTCTATTTCCACTTTTGTTTCTTCACAGGCTCCGGTCACAGAATCGCAGAGATATGTTGGAAGATAGATTTTTTTGCAGTTTCGAGCTTCCATCAACCAAAGAAGTGCGGTTCTCCCAAGGTTTACTCCACAAAGTTCAGGATAATATTCCTGACCTGTAGATTCTTCCAGTTCCAGATAACCACCGATTTCTTTTTTCATCAGTCTGTTTCCTCCTGACGGATCACATAATGTGGCATCTTCTTCGCCTCATTGAGGATATTCATAAGATAAATTCCGATAATTCCAATGGAAAGCAGTGTCAGCCCAAAGAATGCCAGCATTACCAGCATCAGGGATGTCCATCCTTCCACAGAAATCCCAAACATAAAATAACGCACCAGATAATAGATGGCCAGGCAAAGACTTACCAGAAAGCTTGCGATTCCGATGTTCCTCACCATAAGAAGCGGAAATGCCGTATGGGCCGTGATATCATAGATCAGGTCTTTCACAAGACGGCGGAAAGAATATCCACTTTTTCCATAGGCACGGGCTGCATGCTGTACCGGCACATTGATGATCCGATTGGAGCTTAAAACCAGGAGATTGCCGATCTGCGGAAGATATGTATTGGTCTTCAGCATGGCTTCCACAAGAAAACGGCGGATCAGGCGGTAGCTGGTAATCTGAAGATTCGGGTCTTTCCCAAGCATTTTGGAAGTAGCCCAGACGGATAATTTTGTTCCCAGTTTACGGATCAGATTATGCTTCCGGCCTTCATAACTTGCAATGATCACATCCACATCATCCCGTTCATTCATGACATTGATCATCTTCGGAAGCTCTTCCGGCTGATGCTGAAGGTCATCATCCATCGTTACGATGAACTCCCCTTTTGCATGGGCAAATCCGCACAGAAGTGCCGGATGCTGGCCGAAATTTCTTGCCATCTGGATGATCTTCACACGGGAATCCTTCTCCCGGAGTTCTTTCATTACTTCAAAAGAACGGTCTTTCGATCCGTCATCTACCAGGATCAGTTCAAATTCTTCTTTTATTGTTTCCCGGAAAACTTTTTCCAGGCGAGTGTACAGTTCCTGCAGCGTATGTTCTGAATTGTATACAGGAACAACCACTGAATATAGACACATAGTTTTTTTCCTCTCTTTTGTATCAGTTGACACTTATCGTTTAATATTATCATTTTCGATTCCTGTTGTAAACCCGTTGTTGCTGTGCACTTTTCACAGAAACATTCTCTTGCATAAAACGAACAGATGCGATATATTGATTATCAGTTTACAATCACATTTATATGGAGGAAACATGACAAAACTCAAAGATTATATTCAGCTTCATCTGAATATCCTGCTGTTTTCTCTCACCAGCGTTTTTTCCAAGCTTGCGTCCGTTTATTATAATAAAGAGGGGCTTAATAGCCCGTTTCTCTATTTATTTCTTTTTCTTATGATCGCAAACTGTGGAATTTACGCCATCGCGTGGCAGCAGGTAATCAAAAAATTTTCCCTTTCCACGGCCTACGCCAACAAGAGTGTCTATCTTCTGTGGTCACAGGTATGGGCTGTAATTATTTTTCATGAAAATCTGTCGATTCAGAACATCATCGGTATCATGGTCGTTCTGGTCGGAGTCTGGATGGTGCAGAGATATGAATAGAACATTTATGCTGATCATGCTGGCAGGAACTTTTTTTTCAGCAATTTCGCAGGTTCTGCTGAAACAGAGCGCCAATATCACATACAAAAATCCTCTCAGGGAATATCTGAACTGGAGAGTAATTCTGGCTTATGGCATCTTTTTCGGAGTTTTGCTCCTCAATACCTGGTGTTATACAAGAGTCGATATGAAATTTGGTCCTGTAATCGATACCGCTGCCTATGTTTTTGTACTGATCTTTTCCTGGCGTATCCTGAAAGAAAAGATCACCCGTGGAAAAATCATTGGTAATCTGATCATTATTCTGGGTATTCTGATCTATACTTTATAATTACAACAAAAAAACGGCAATTGCCTGCTGTATCCGAAAACTCTTATGCTTTTCAGTACAGTCGGTAACTGCCGTTTTTTATTTATTTACGTTTATTTGCTGCAGCCGCTGTTATGTATACACCGTTTGCATCAAAAGTATAACTCTTTCCATTGATCTTGATCGTACAGTTTTTGTACATGATCGCAGTCTCCGGATCAAAATAATATTTCTTTCCGTCATGTCTCAGCCAGGATCTGCATGCTCTTCCACTTGCAGTAAAATAATAGGTATGGCTTTCGTTATTTCCGCTCCATGTATAGAATACGCTCTTTACCATGATTCCATCGCCGCCAAAGTAATAGAGATCGTCCTTACTGTCCATGTATCTCACATGTTTCATCATATAGCCATATTTCGTCTGGAAATAATAATAATTCTGCCCTACTTTCTTTCTTCCCTTTAAGGCATGTCCATATTGATCAAAATAATACTTCTTGCCGCTGACAGTTATCCACCGATTCTTTACGAGAACTCCATTTCTGTCCACATAACGGACCACATTCTTGGAGTCTCTGAGCAGCTTGCTCTTATACATTCCAAGTGTTTTGCCGATGTAGTACTTTTTGCCGCCGACTTCGATCCAGCCGGTTTTCTTAACACCATTTACATAATAAAATTTCTTTCCATTTTCAGTAACCCAGCCGGTTTTTCCATTGGAGGTGTCTGGTTTGGTGGATGCTTTATAGCTGGTTACGGCTCTCCACCTTGGTGTAATGATCTTTGTATAATCTACATAGCCGAAATCAATGTCTACTGTAGAATATGACGGAATTCCGGAAACCAGTCCTTTCGTACTCTTCAGATATCCGCCACCATCACCATCTGTAGCCTGCCAGATCGTATATTTATAGTTCTTTTTGTTCGGTGCAAGGATCGTGTCACCATATCGTGCCAGCCAGACATCGTAGCCGGTCATTTTACTCCAGTCCAGCTTATTGTCATACCAGTCTGTATTACAGTAGATCATCGGATAATATCCTGCTTTTTTAACCTCATTGCAGAAAGCCTTGGCAAGGTTTGCGATCTGTGTGGAAGAAAGGCTTCTCATCTTCTCATACTCAATGTCATATACCACGGGATAGGAAACCTTATAACCATTCATTTTTTTGATAGCAAGCTGTGCTTCTTTCATCGCCTGCTGTGTTGTTGTGGCAAGGCTGTATATATAAGTTCCAACAGGCATTCCTACCTTTTCGGCCTGTTTCATATTGTAATCATATTTCATATCTATATGATTCAGTCCGTAGGAAATTCTTACAAACGCAAAATCTACATTGGACTTCTTAACCTTGCTCCAGTCGATAGTATCCTGCCACTCTGAAACATCAATTCCTCTTGTAATAGCCCCTTCCAGCTTCTGTCCGCTTCCGTTATAGCAGACTCCGTTGAGCTTCTTCCATGCCTTTGAGCTTGCTGTTGAGCTGGTTGCCCTGGCCCCCGGCACTTTCTCTTCTTCTGCAACAGCCTCACTGCGGTCGACTCCACCGCCGCCCATGGCCATTACTGTAGTCCCCATTGTTCCTATTCCCAGCAACGCCGCCATACAGCCGGCTGCTAGCCATCTTTTCCAGTTTTTCATTTTTCTCCCTTTCCCCATATTGTTGTCCATGTTTATTTTTGCCTGAATTTTATTATACTAACTGTTAAATGGAAAGTAAACCCATATTTGGAAAAAGACCGGTGCCAGCCTTATTGGCTGACACCAATCTTTCATTTGTACTTTCTGTTAATAATATTCTCTTCTGTTTCCAGATCACGGAACTTCCGGGTCTGTCGGATCAAAACTTCCATTGCCACGGAATGTAGCCAGTGGTCTGCGGCCTAACGGTCCCTTGAAGGACTCAGTATTGCTGTATTTACCACTGCTGTAAATATGGATCGTTGCTCCATTGCAGTTCTCATATACCCATTTTGCATCCGCTACACAGGTACGGATACATCCGTGAGATGCCGGATTACCAAGTTTCAGGTATTCCCATGACGGAAGGTTGTATACGCTTTTTGTGGAACCGGCTACAGAGTGAATGAAAATTCCTCCCTGTCCGCAGCCATCAACATGTGTTCCATACTGTCCCCAGGATGGTCCCATCAGAGGCTGCCATCTTAAGCTGCGGGACAGTCTGTATGTACCATCCCATGTAGGTGTTTCAGGAAGACCTACAGAAACACGGATCGTCTTAACCGGAATCGTTTTATTGGAACTTGTATAAACAGTCATAACACCATTGGTCTTATCCACTTCCAGATAATATGGTCCTCTGTAGATGGAAGTAAGGTCATTGCGGCGGAATCCGTTCTTATCAAAGTAATACAGTTTACCGTCAATCCAGCGTCTTGTATTGGTCAGATATTTGGAACCACTGTCCGGATCGATATATCTTACCTGATCATAATAGTCACTGTAGATCACCCAGCCTGTTGAAAAACGTCCCTGGCTGTCCAGATAACCGTTTACAGAACCTCGTTTTATGTTTTTATTGGTTACAACTGTGTAATTCTGCAGATAATACCAGTATTTACCTACTTTCTTCCAGCCGCTTTTTTTCAGGACACCATTGGAAGCTGCATAATACCACCGATTCCGATAACGAATCAGAGTGTTCTTATACATCCAGCCTCTGTGTGTACTGGAATTGGACGTAGCAAAGAAGTAATAGTTATTACCGATCTTTGTTTTACCACTTGCAAGCTTTCCCTTGCTGTTAAAATAATAACTTCTTCCGGAGCTCTTTACTGTCAGCATTTTATTCTGATAGTGATTTCCGTTTCTGTCAAAGTAAAACCATCCATAAAACTGCTTCTTTGCGTTGAGAACTTTCTGCCAGCCTTTTTTCTCAACAACTTTTCCCGGGGTGCTTCCAAAATAATAGATTCTGTTTGATGCTCCCGCACAGTTACGCCAGCAATTTGTCCATGTAGCTCTTCTTCCGTTGCCGCCAAAATAATATCTGGCGCCTTTATATCTGACAAGTTTATTTTTCAATACACGACCATGGCTGTCTGTGACATAATAGGCATTGTCCTGATTCTCAGCCTTCGCCATTGTACTCTTCATTACATAGCCACTGGAATTCAGCATGTACAGATATTTCTTGGACATTACCATAGATACATAAACACCATGTTTCATGATCTGTCCACGTGTAGCTGTCTTCGGGCTGCAGTAAATGAAACGTTTCTCACCTTTACTGTTCACCACATAAGTCCATCCACCATAGAAAAGTTTTCCAGGAATATCGCCTTCCTTGGAAGCCGGCTGAAAATAATATTCATAGGTAGTAGAACCTGCTGTCAGCTTTATTGTACCTTTACGTGGTGCGCCATTACTTGCCAGTGTATAGTAATCATTTCCGATCTTTTTGATCTTTCCATAGAGATTCAGATCAGTTACAGATTTATAGCTTCCCTCTGCATCATAAAAACGGAAAGTTTTTCCTGTCCACAGCCAGTAGTTCTTCTGCTGCTGACCAAGGTTGGAAGTCCATGGGGTGATCGCAGCATTCTCATATCCGGAATACAGAGTTGCTTTATCCTTTTCGAGGAAATACCATTCCACCTTCTGTGTTCCTGCATATCCCGGTGTTCCAGGTTCCCGTGACATTCTTCCTGTCACCAGATATCCATCCTCATTAAACAGATAATATCCTGTATGACCATTGGTCTTGATTTTCAGAAGACCATCCTGTGCTGTAAAATAGCTATATTTAGCAGTTGTTCCTGCGGCATCTTCTGTACTGGAGGCTTCTGCTGCGTCTTCATTCTCCAGGTCCAGATCACCGGAAGCGCTGTCTGTGTTCTCATCTGCTGATGCAGGTTCTGCCACTTCTGTTTCTGTATTCTGAGCCTCATCCTGCTGTTCTGTACTCTGCGTATCTGCTGTATCTTCAGATACCTCCGGTGTTTCGACAGTATCTGCTGTATCTTCAGTTATCTCTCCTGCATTATCCCCGGAATCACTGCTGTCTGTCTGGATTTCAGATGGATTCTCAGCTGCCTTTGCCTCGGATGCAGTGCTCTCCGGTGCTGTCTTCTTACGGAGTTTATAGAAATCCCCCTCTCTGACCCAGTCGTTTTCCTTGGCAACGACTACACCGTTTACGATCTCTGCTCCGGTTGCAGTTGCAGATGCCGCATCTGCACTACCTGCATCCACTGTATTTTTCTGCGCATCCGCACTGTTCACAGATGGATCTTCCAGCTCAGCCACATCTCCCGCATTAAAGTCATCTGCCGGATCTTCCGCCGGTGCTTCAGTAACATCCGGTGTCTCGGTAATATCCGGTGTCTCAGTAATGTCCGGTGTCTCGGTGATATCCGGTGTCTCAGTCGGATTCTCCGGCACTACCACTTCATCTGTACTGTCGTTGTCTTCATCCGTCTGCGATTGCTGCTCATCTCCGACTTCATCACTGAAGCTGTCTTCTGAGCCAGTGCCTGCCTCTGCTGTCTGCACATCCGGGCTGCTCAAAGCCGTCGCTCCGGCTTCCAGAGTACCACCCATGCACAGTGTAAGGCTGAGCATGATTGCCACAACTCTTCTCTTCACAATAATCCCTCCTGCTCATGCTGCTGTGTTAATGAATTAATATATTTGTACGGTATCACTCGCCCAATCCACTTTCGATAAGTGATGCAAGCGCATCTATTGCCGCCTGTTCATCCTCACCATCGCAGATCAGTGTGATCTCATCTCCGCTTTTTACACAGGCCCCCAGTACACTTAATACGCTTTTGGCATTTGCTGTGCCTCCATCGTACTGAAATGTAACAGAAGATTTATATTTGATCGCTTCGCCACATAAAAGTCCTGCGGGACGGAGATGAAGCCCTGACGGGTTCCTGACCGTTACCTTATAATTTAACATTCCTATGTCTCCCTTACATGCTTTTACTCATATGTTACTGGCTGTTTCCACTGTCAACATTAGAAACTTTGGAAATTTTGATCTCAGCAGTCACATCCTCCAGAAGCTTATAACCATCCGGAAGACTGATCTTGATCGGCACTTCATAGCTGCCTTCTTCCCAGTCATCCATGGAAAGAGTCGCACTTATCGATTTCAGATTAAAGCCCGAGAGATCGCCATCCTCTGCCTGTACTTTTAATTCTACATCCGCAACCTCAAACGCCAGCTGCAGATTATCAGGCAGGCCTTTTACCTTAATATCCTCCGTCGGGAAATTGTATATTTTACTGCCTTCAGGCAGGATATTAACCGTAATCCAAAGATCCGTACTGGATCCTGTTGTCAGCTTCAGACCATCCGGAAGAAGCTCTGCAAGATTTACTTTCTTCTCCACATCATTGCTCTTACCTGAAATATCTACATTCTCGTTATCAAGATATATGGTATTTCCCTGAAGTTTCAAACTGTTCAATGCTTCCTCACTGCCGGCAACACTGAACGTTTCCGGCACTGTTGTAACACTGTCTACAACGTAGCCTTCCGCCGGTTCTCCAGTGTATCCTGCACTGATACGTATATCGGAACGTACTTTCCAGAGTTTTGCCGTAACATTTACTTTTCCGTTATTATCAAACTTCAGATAACTCATGGAATTCGATGAAAGGGTATCCTGATTCTTGTCGGTGATCGTCAGTTCCGCTCCGGTGATCGTTGTGTCCTGATCGATCCCATCAATCTTGGAACTTACGTCCACACTCACACTGTCTATTTTACCAACCAGTGATTCCGGCCCTGTAACTCTGACTTTCTCCGGATTGGCAGTAAGTGATGCAATCTCCAGGCCCTGTGCCGGCTTACTGTCACCGCAGCTTACATTAATGGCAAATTCTTTGGTAACCTTTTTCTCAAGGTGTACGCTGAGATTCTGCGGAGATACCCGGATATTCTCCGGAAGTACTCCTGCACAGGTGGCCGTAATTGGAATCATGACCGGATCCGTGTCTGTAGACTGCGCCTGCTGCAGATCTGCTACTGCCTTAATATCACTTGAGGTGAGACGGTTGACTGTCTTCCGCTCACCTGTAATATAAACACGCACTGTATTTTCACTGTCATCCTGCATGACCATCTGTCCAAGCTGATCCACATAAGCCTCATTAATGATCTGCACATCGGAGATCACAAACCCCTTTGTAATGATAGGATCGTCAACATTTACCACGATCAGCCATACCAGAATACCTACGATCACGGACATGATCTTTAAAGGGATGTTCTTAGTCAGATTTTTCTTCATGTTTCACTCTCCCTTTCAGCAGATTTCTCAGTTTGCTGTTGTCAACTACCTTTTTATTCTGTGCTGCTACAAGTATTTCCCGAAGCTGCTTGCTGTTAAGGCCTCTGGAAAGTTCTCCTCCCTGAGCAACCGATACCTGCCCCGTTTCCTCGGAAACAATGATGGTAACAGAATCCGTCGCTTCACTGATTCCCACGCCTGCACGATGTCTGGTTCCCAGCTGTTTGCTCAGTTCCATATTATCAGAAAGCGGAAGATAACAGGTTGCCGCAACGACTCGATTGCCACGCACGATCACTGCTCCGTCATGGAGCGGTGTATTATGCTCAAAAATATTGATCAGGAGCTGACTGGTGAGAATTCCGTCAATATTAATACCGGTACGTATATACTCATCCAGACGGATTTCTTCTTCGATAACGATCAGTGCACCGGTTTTAACCTCACCCATATCAAAACATGCCTTAACCAGTTCATTGATCGTCTTGTCGTTAAAGCGTTCCTTGACTTCCTTTCCACTGTCAAATGGAATGATGGTTGATACGATTTTTTTCTGTCCCAGCTGTTCCAGCGCTCTTCTCAATTCCGGCTGAAAAATTACGATCACACCGATCACCAGCACATTGGCCAGATTGCGGAAGATCCACAGGATCGTATTCATCTTGAATATATAAGCGATCAGAATGAAACCGAGAACTACCAGAATACCCTTCAGCAATGTATATGCTCTTGTAAATTTGATCCAGGCCATAAACTGATATACAAAGAAAGAAATCAGTCCAATCTCAATAATATCAATAACCCCAAGTCCCGGGAGGGAAATCTTCCCCAGATATCCGGTCAGAACTGTCAGTATATTCTGCATAAGTCTCCTCCTTTCTTTCCGCTCATCCTGAGTAAAATACCATCAGCAAAAATATGTCAAGCGGATATTCGCGATCCGCTTCGCTACGTAGCTCTACACCAAATAACTGCTCCGCAGTTTGGTTAAATCAAAGATCTTTCAATGATTCTTCCAGCTGTTTTTCAAAGTCAATCTCATCAATTTTCTGTGGTGTCTCATTCACCGGACTTCCAAAATCCGGTTTCTGTGTAACAGGTGTTTCTTTTCTTTCCGGAAAATTTTCTTCACGGAAAACTACTTTATCTTCTTTCTTTTTTTCTTCACGTACAGGTTCCGCATTGATCTTTTTGATACTTCTCTCTGAAGTTGCCACTGATGCTTTCGGAACCGCTTTTACATAGTAGTAATATTCATCATCTTCATACTCCAACCGTTCTGTCCTGCTGTAATCTCCGCCATAGACAAAGAATTCCAGTACAAACCCGATCAGAACTGAAACTACTGTAGATATGATCATCGGAACCATTGATACCGTCACATCCAGGCAAAAATCTCCCGCAAGAATAACCAGAATATAGGCCACACCACCTGCAATGATCGCAATTCTCCACGCGTAGTCAAAAGAGCGTGTTCTGAGAAGATTCACCAGTAATACAACAACCACAAAAGCAATCACTGTGATCCACATAGCCCAGTTCTGGACCAGTCCGTCCGAAAGCAGTTTCAGCTTCTCGGCAATTTCTGTTCCCTGATCGCTGAGTGCCGCGGACTGTGCATGTACAAAACGGATAAAATAATAGATCACCACACCACATCCTGCCGGAAGTGCTGAAACCGCACTGCCAAGTAAACCTGCTCCCAGTGGAAGGAGTGTAGGAACACTGAATCCAAAAGAAAGAGGTGTCAGGATCAATGTAAGATTCTGAGATCCGCTGAACCGAAGAAACAGGATCATCATAAACAGGATCAGTACCAGCATAAATCCGGCCACTTCCGGTCCCACCGCATAACAATGACCGATCATCATGGCAAATCCGATGAACATCATCACGGATACAGGTAAAATAGCACACACCAGTGCCAGTACAAGAATTACAAATATATTATCCAGCTGCTTCATATATCCCATATTACTGTTGATCCAGAGGAAATAGACAAATGCCAGAGCGAACTTCAGAACCGGCAGTATATATACTTCATATTCTCCATAAAACCTCTTGATATTCTGTTTAATCTCAAGTAAAGCTGTCATTTTCTATGTCCTCCCGATTTTCTCCGGACCGGTGTTCTCTTTTCTCCCCGTCCGTAGATTTTTTCCAGTCTGGTAAGATCCTGATAATATTCCTTCACACTCTTCTTGGCGCGGTGATATTTCACAGAATACTGAATATAAGTCAGCACAGAATACACGATCAGCATGCCCAGATATCCGACTATGATATAAATCCCCACTGCGACCAGGTTGATCTTATTCACATTATCCATAAGATATTCACTGAAATACGCAGCAATTCCGGCAAGCAGAAGCACATAGCCAATGGTTACCAGAAAGAAATTTTTGATCAGTGCAAGGCCGATATAATCGCTCCGGTAATATCTGCTCACCGGAAGATATTTCCTGCCTTCTCCATGTTCATACATGGCAAGGCGGTTCATGACCTTCACCTTTTCTTCATTTACCATAAATAACTCCTCATAAGCTTTCTTATCAGGAAACTCCTGATATATAGTTCGTATTTCGCACTTTATGCAGCTATACTGTTTAACTGCAATCAAATTTATTGTAGCATAGTTCCCTACCTATGAAAAGTGTTTTTTCAGGGCTTTCACGCCCTTCCGGCGCATACTGTAAGGAAATAAACTTCCTTTGCACCTGCCTCCAGAAGGCACTGTGCCATGGCATCCATGGTACTGCCCGTTGTATAGACATCGTCCACCACCAGCACCGATAATCCAGTTATATCTGCAGTTACCTGATATGCATTTTTAAGATTTTGCCGCCGTTTTGCGGCATTGAGTTTCTTTTGCGATCTTGTATTTCGTACTTTTCGTACCACATCCTCCCTCCAGGGTATCCCGCAGAAACCACTGAGCCGTTCTGCCAGATACGCTGCCTGGTTAAATCCTCTGTTTCTTTTCTTTCTGGGGTGGAGCGGAACAGGAACGATAAGCTGCGGTCTCCAGCGTTCCAGATATTTCTTTCCATAAATACTCATGGCTTTTGCGTAGAAATCTCCGTATTCCCGACACCCGTAATATTTGAACCGTACCAGAGACTGCCGCCACATCTCTCCGTATGAAAATATACTTCTGCCTTCCGAAAAATAATGCTGTTCCCTACGGCAGTCCTGACAATATTCCTCTTCTGTTTTTACGGGACGGCCACACTTTTTGCACAATGGTTCCACATTTGGCCGGATCTTTCCGGCGCACCCGGAACAGATCAGGCTGTTCTTCTGTTTCAGGATCTGATGACACATGGGACATTTTTTCGGATAGAGCATATTCAGAAAAATTTCAGCTGTTTTTTTCAAGAAAGTCCTTTCTCCCCGATAGCACTCTCCTTATAGTACAGTCAAGCGGATATTCGCTGTACTAGTAGCTGTACTAGTTGATCTCAGCTTCATCCAGTTCCCGTATTCTCCTGTCCAGTGAACTGTATCTCTGCTGCTGTTTCTCATTACGGATCATTTCCGCAAAGGTATTTTCACTTCCTACTACTGTGACACATTTACGTGCCCTTGTCACAGCTGTATACAAAAGATTTCGGTTCATCAGCATTCTTGGACCTGAAAGAATCGGTAAAATAACCGCAGGATATTCCGAGCCCTGTGATTTATGTATGGTCACTGCATAGGCAAGTTCCAGTTCTTCCAGCTGTTTAAAGGAGTATTGCGCCTGACGTCCATCCTCAAATTCCACTGTAGCGGTCTCCGCAAATTCATTGATCTCCGTCATGATACCTGTATCGCCGTTAAATACCCCGACTCCTTTATCTACCGGAATCTTATATCTTCCGAGGATTTCCCACTCCAGCTGATAATTGTTTTTCACCTGCATCACCTTATCTCCCTCACGGAAAAGGCGCTGCCCGATTTCTTTTTCTTTTTTCTTCTCATCTGGCGGATTCAGATAGCGCTGAAGGATCTGATTCAGTCTTTCCACGCCAAGAAGCCCCTTACGCATGGGAGTCAAAACCTGGATTTCATAAGGCTTCGCATCAACATAACGTGGAAGTTTCTCCTGGATCAGCGCGATCACAACCCGAATGATGATATCTGCATCGTATCTCTTCAGGAAAAAGAAATCCCGGCTTTTATTGTTGATCGTAACCTGTTCTCCGCGGTTGATCTTATGTGCATTTACTACAATATCACTCTCGGAAGCCTGCCGGAAGATCTTCTTCAGCTCCACTACTGAAAAACAGCCACTGCGGATAATATCCCTCAGAACATTTCCTGGTCCTACACTTGGAAGTTGGTTTTCATCTCCCACCAGGATCAGTCTGGTTCCTGCAGTTATCGCCAGAAGAAGAGAATGCATCAGCGCAATATCTACCATAGACATCTCATCAATAATGATCACATCTGCTTCCAGCGGATTTTCGAAATTTCTGTCAAAATGAACAGCTCTGCCTTCCTGCTCTCCCTCCGGCATACCATTCAGTTCCAGAAGACGATGGATCGTCTGTGCTTCATATCCGGTAGCTTCTGTCATTCTCTTGGCAGCACGGCCCGTAGGAGCTGCAAGGCGAAGTTCTGCTCCTTCTTCCTCAAAATAGCGGATAATTGCGTTAATGGTAGTTGTTTTTCCTGTTCCCGGGCCTCCCGTCAGAATAAACAGGCCGTGCTGGGCAGCAGATATCACTGCCTGTTTCTGCATTTCATCCAGCTTGGTTCCTGTCTCTTTCTCAATTCTTTCAATCCTTTTCTGGATCATGTATTCATCCTCAGGGCAGAGAATATTCAATTCACACAGCATCCTTGCAGAATCCAGTTCCAGGTTATAATAACGTTTGGGATAAACGACAGTTCCCTCTTCCGTTTCCTTAAGGATCAGTTTCCGTTCCACGACCATATCCATCAGGTGCTTCTCCATATAAGAAACATCTACTCCCAGAAGCCTGGACGCTCTGGAAAAAAGCTCTTCCTTTGGAAGATAAATGTGGCCCTCCCCAGAAGCCTGTAGGAGAGTATACAACATTCCGCTCCGTATTCTGTAATCTGAATCTGTATGGATTCCGATCCTGGATGCGATATCATCTGCGATCCGAAATCCCACACCGCTGATATCTTCTGCCAGACGGTATGGATTCTCCTGAAGGACACCATATACCGACTGTCCGTATTTCTGGTATATCTTCGCTCCCAGATTCAAAGAGATCCCATATTTCTGCAAAAAGATCATGGCACGGCGCATATCCGCCTTTTCTGTCATCTGTTCCGCAATCTCCATGGCTTTCTTTTCGCTGATACCTTTGATCTCTGCCAGCCGTTCCGGTTCTTCTTCCACGATCCGCATAGTATCATCCCCAAACCGCCGGACGATTCTTGCCGCCAATGCGGCACCGATACCTTTGATCGCACCGGAACCCAGATAACGCTCCACCGCAAGTGCATCTTCCGGCATTTTTTCCACATAGGAGGATATCTGAAACTGTTTTCCGTATACCGGATGTGTTGTATAATTTCCGGAAGCTTCAATTGACACGCCCTGTGTGATCGCAGGAAATGTGCCTACACAGGTCAGCTCCTGTCCCTCTTCCATTCCTTTCAGTACCATAACGGTATACCCATTATCTTCATTTCGGAATATCACATGATCTATATATCCTGTAACTGTCTCACTCATCTTCTTCTCCATCTGCATCGCGGTTCAAATGCTTAACGCATCAAAGATACCCCTGCGAGTATGATGCATTAATTATCGGAACACTGTAATAACATCAAAAGGCACTGCTGTCGCAGCGCCTTATCTGGTGTAAATTTATACTCTTGACATGATCTCCGCATATTTCCCTGTTCCGGCAGCTACAACCAGCATGGCATCCTGCACAGTCAGCGTACTTACTCCTGTTTTCTGCTCGATCAGCGTATCCATGCCATGAAGCATGGCACCTCCACCTGTCAGGACAATTCCTCTGTCCATGATATCTGCTGCCAGTTCCGGTGGTGTCTTTTCGAGAACACCATGAACCGCTTCCACGATCTGTCCTGTTGTCTCTCTCAACGCTGTCCTGATCTCTTCTGACGTCAGCGTTGCCACCTTCGGCAGACCTGTGATAATGTTTCTTCCCTTCACTTCCATAGTCCGGAGGTCTGCTTCTTCACTGGCTGTTCCAATTTTGATCTTGATATTTTCTGCTGCATCCTCTCCGATAAAGAGGCTGTGTTTCTCTCTTACATAATTCATGATCGCATGGTTAAAATTGTCACCTGCAACTTTCACCGAAGCAGAAACAACTACTCCGCCTACAGATATCACAGCCACATCTGTAGTTCCCGCACCGATATCCACGATCAGATTTCCAAACGGCTTGGTAATATCTACTCCCGCACCGATCGCAGCCGCAATAGGTTCTTCCACGAGAAATACTTCCCTGGCTCCGGACTGATATGCTGCTTCCTCCATAGCCTTACGCTCAATCTCTGTAATACCACTCGGAACACTGATGCTGACTCTCGGCTTACGGAACGCTCTTCGTCCCATAGCCTGGGAAATAAAATATTTCAGCATCTTCTCCATAACATTGTAATCAACGATCACACCGCCACGGATCGGCCATATGACTTCCATATTGGAAGTTAAATGGCTGGCCATCTGTCTGGCCTCCTCTCCGATTGCCCTGATCTTCTCTGTATCTTTATCATAAATAACTACAGAAGGCTCTCTTAAAACGATTCCCCTTCCTGTAGAAAACACCAGACTGTTTCTGGTTCCCAGATCGATTCCGATATCTTTTGCCGGCATAAATCCTCCCGCCTGCGTCTGCAAAATTCCCGTGCAGACACATTTCTGACTTGTTCTGTTCTATCTTTCATCCGGCAAAACCTGATCTATCTGCGTCTGCCGGACAGTTCCCGCACTTCATTATATACAAAACCTTCGGAATTGAAAAGGACTTTTACCCGTTATTTCTGTTCCAGATATTTTTTTACGTATTTACCGGTGTAGGAGACCGGGCTTGCAGCGATCTCTTCCGGTGTACCCTGCGCTATGACTGTTCCGCCACGGTCACCGCCTTCCGGGCCAATATCAATGATATAATCTGCTGTCTTGATCACATCCAGATTATGCTCAATGACCACAACTGTATTTCCTCCTTCGGAAAGACGGCGCAAAATCTCAATCAGCTTGTGCACATCCGCAAAATGAAGGCCTGTCGTGGGTTCATCCAGAATATATATGGTCTTCCCGGTGCTTCGTTTACTGAGTTCCGTGGCAAGCTTGATACGCTGAGCCTCTCCTCCCGAAAGGGTTGTAGACGGCTGTCCCAGGCGGATATAGGAAAGTCCCACATCATAAAGGGTCTCGATCTTTCTCCGGATTGACGGCACATTTTCAAAGAATGTCAGTGCCTCTTCCACCGTCATATTCAGTACATCATAAATGCTCTTGCCTTTATACTTCACTTCCAGTGTTTCCCTGTTGTAGCGTTTTCCTTTACAAACCTCACATGGCACATATACATCCGGAAGGAAATGCATCTCGATCTTGATGATTCCATCGCCGCTGCAGGCTTCGCAGCGACCGCCTTTCACATTAAAACTGAAGCGCCCCTTCTTATATCCCTTCGCCTTGGCATCTGCAGTTGCTGCGAACAGATCACGGATCTGGTCAAAAACACCGGT
>ULZO01046810.1_pt1 | contig 32720 bp, 25 predicted proteins | sample 1963181 | NCBI WGS metagenome assembly ULZO01 (sample SAMEA4835891, study PRJEB28245) | human gut metagenome | biome: gut microbiome; material: fecal sample | place: Denmark | collected 2008 | reverse complement strand
TATGAATGTAAGAAATGAAAGGCTGAACTGTTACACTAACCAAAAAGAACAGCCTGCCAATAATAACAGACTGTTCCGTATTTTATTTAAGATATTTACTTCTGTTTGCTGCGGTGTTTTTCTTTAATTTAAACTGACTTTCTTTTCCGCCCTTTGTCAACTGCTTAAATTTTTTCTTATATACTTTATAAGAAGTTTCTTTTCCGTTTATTTTTGCCCGCCGCATCTGCACCTGCAGACTGAATATTTAATGATGTAAACATTATTGCTGAAACAAGTACGGCACTTACAATTTTCTTTAACATCTTTCTCATAATTAACCTCTTTTCTATGCTTAGTTTATTTTTATTACGATAAAAACTATAGCATAAAAAAGAGAGTTTATCGGATTTTTGTCATATTCTACATACTTTTTGTTATCATTGACATTTTTCTGTGCACTGATATTTTCATTTCTCTTCTCTCCTGTACTTTGTTACAACAAGTGCTCCTCCTATAAATGCCACCGCAAATAAAAGCTGCAACAGCAGATTTGTATATACCTTATTTAACTGGCTTTTGCTAAGCTCACTATAGGTCGAGAGCATATCGTTTAAATCCTCATACCAGTAAACCGGAAGAAATCTGCCTATCTTTTTTACCGTATCTCCAAGCACACTAAGTTCAACAAACACTCCCGAAATAAAACTTATTCCAAGAGATACAGGTGTCACGATAAGATTTACCATCTCTGTCTTTTTTACTATCATTCCTATAAAATATGCTATCGTAAGTGCCGTTATTGTCATTACAAACGAATTTAATATATATAATCCTATATTAGGAGATTTTAAAAACTCAATTCTTCCATACATAAAGAATGCTATTATAAGGCTTAACAGCCATATAATAATGCCAAATATAGAAAACACAAGAAGAAGCTGCACATTCTGGCTTTTAAGACTTGTCGCCGACGAATTCATTCTCCTTACGATTTCTTTCTTTTTGAAAGCTACAAGCACCATTCCCACAGATGTGCAGATTACCGTTATTGCGAGATACGGGTAAAATCTAAACATATATGAAAAATCAGTTTTTTCTCCGCCGTTTCCGTTTATATCAATAAGATTTACACGGCTTTTCTTTACGGATATTGTATTTTTGTATGCCTGTTTTACTGAAAATCCTGCATTTACATATTTTCTCATGCTGTTTAAAACTCTGTTTATCTGCTGCTCTACATAAATATATCCATAACTTCCCGGTTCCTGTGTTATTTGAATAAATCTTTCTGTCCCACCATTTTTAAGTGCCTTATCACCAAAACCTTTTGGAATCTTTATCACCATATCTTCCTGACTGTAATAGAGTGTTTCCTGCATAAGTGACTTATCATTTTTCATTTTCCGTACATTATGATTTGTATTCAGATAATCATATATGTACCCTGAAATCTCACTTTTATCGCAGTCTACAAATGCTATATCCATCCTTTTTGACTGAAAATCTGTCACAGACTGTTTACTGTTATTTAACTGCATTGCTATACTTATTCCGGTAAATATAACAAAATACATAATCGTTATGCCAATCTTACTCTTTATAATCTTTAAACATCCGCTAAATACTGTCATATCTTTTTCTCCTCATTATCAAAAACGAAACACCCGTAAACAAAACCGCCATAAATATCATAATAAACATATCAAGATTAAATCTGGACGGCTCATCATAAATATCCATGCTGTAAATCGCATCAGATATAAGTGCTGCCGGATTTATCCTATTTACAATCGGACAATATTTTTCAATAGCTCCCTTTATCTGTGCTATCATAAGTCCGGCAAGAAAACTACTTAAAATACTGTATGTGGTTATCACACCTATCTTAAATTCATAACTCATATTTCCAAGACAGCCGATAAATATACCGCTTGAAACACCGATAAGACTTCCAACCATACATACGGCAAACATTTTTGGCATATTGCTTCCTATATCTATTTTTAAAATATATTTGAGATATAAAAGACATACCGACACATTTACCGTCTGAACACCCCAGCCCACTAATGTGTCACACACAATCATTTTTAGTTTTCCAAAAGATGATATATTTCTCCTTATAGCAACCTTGTTTATATTTGCCTGAAGCTGTATTCCTATCGTATATCCGACATATCCTCCAAAAAGGCAAGCCATTGCTATAAGTGCAAAATAATACTGCACTACTCCGTGAACCTCTTTTCCGCTTATGCCGACTTCCTTTGACATATTGTAATAAGAATTATCTTTTATAATCTCCTCAAGTTTTTCGGGATGTTCTTTCGCAATGTCTTTATATAATGAAACATTCTGGTCATACTCACTTAAAAGTTCTTTTAATATACTAACCTGCATATCTGAATCCGTAACTGTAAGCTCCGGCTTTTCTTTCACATAATAAATCCCTGAAATATTTCCCTTTTTCAGACTTTGTTTTGCTTTTTTGTCAGACATGACTTTAAGTTTAATTACCTTTGAGTCACTTTTTTCTATCTCTTTTAAATAATTTTCAAAAGCCTTTGCACTGTCAGAAGTATCTTCCTTTACAATAGCTGTATCTATCGTATCTATGTCCTTTCCGAAATTTCCAAAAGCAAGTGAAAACAGCGTACCGAGTATTATTGGAAATAAAAGTGACCAGAAAGCAACCTGCCTCTCCCTGTAAATCGTTAATATCCTGTATTTTATTTCGTGTAACATAACACACCTCATTTCTATATTTTCAATTTTTTTATCCTGAAACACACATTTGCAAAACTTTCATTATCTGCAATTATCACAACCTATAACAAGTTTTGCAATTTTCTAAATTAGTCTCTGAGTTTCTTCCCTGTTATCTCAAGAAAAACATCATTTAATGTAGGCAGTTCTGAAAATACCCTGCCGAATGAAATATCTTTATTATTCATATACTCTAAGATACGGATAAGATTGTGTTTTGCACCTGTGCATCTCACAACAAGCGTCTGCTCATTGTATGAAACATCAAAAACATGAGGTATGTTCCCTATTTCTTTTATATTTTCAGCCTCAAGCATAATTCCTTCTAAAGTTATTGTTTCTCCCGTCTTAATCATCTTTTTAAGTTCTTCTTTAGTTCCGTATGCTATGCACTGTCCCTTGTCAATTATCGCTATCTTTGAACAAATCTGCTCAACCTCCTCCATATAATGTGAAGTGTATATTATTGTCGCACCATTTTTATTGAGTCTTTTAATTCCCTCAAGTATGCTGTTGCGGCTCTGCGGGTCAACGGCAACCGTAGGCTCATCCATTATTATTATTTTAGGTTCGTGTGCTATCCCGCACGCTATGTTCAGTCTCCTTAAAAGTCCGCCCGAAAGCTGTTTCGGATACATCTTTATGTATTTTTCAAGGCCAACAAAATCTATTGCCTTATCCACAAGTTTCTTTCGTTTTTTCCTGTCATTTATATATAATCCACAGAAATAATCAATATTCTGTCTCACTGTAAGCTCATCAAACACTGCAATCTCCTGTGGAACTATGCCAATATTTTTTTTAAGTTCATAACTGTCCGGTGTCATCTTTTCCCCGAATATATCAATCTCCCCCTTGTCATATCTCAAAAGAGCCAACAGACAACTGATAGTAGTAGTCTTTCCACTGCCATTCGGACCTAAAAGCCCGAAAATTTCTCCCTCTCTTATCTCAAGTTTAAGGTGGTCAAGAGCAACAAAACTTCCATATCTTTTCACAATATTATCTATTTTAATCATTTTTTCATTCATAAAAATCCTCTTTTCTAATAAATCAGGTTATTTTCGATTACACTTCCTATTATACGAAAAAACATTATTTCCTGTAGTGAACACTGTCATCAAAAAAAATGACAAATGTCATACTTATTCATAAAGACATATCTTTTAGTTTTGTGATATAATTATATCTATTACAATGAAAATAAAAAGGAGTCTGCCTTGAAACACTTTACAAACTGTATTTTAATTTTTATATTATGCCTTTTTTATTTTGCACTTGATAAAAACGCAGACATATTTTGGGTTTCTACGATTACAGGCATACTTTTTGCTTTTGTCATCCTCACATATACATACTTTCTTGACAAAAGCCGCTTTACATTTTTTATATGTTGTTTATACGGTATTTTTACGCTTGTCTCTCCGACTGCCACGGCTTTTCTTCCTATTGCCTTATATTGTATCGTAAGACAGTGCCACCGTAATATCACCGCTTTATACCTGTTATTTACATTGTTCAGATGTATGCTTTGTGAAAACTTATATAACCTCACTCTGCCGAATGGTGCATCTGTTTATCTGAGTTTATATATTTTTATACTCTGCATTTTTTCAGTTCATATATGCCATTTTGCAAATGAACATGAAAAACTTATTGAACATTCAAGACAGTTCAGGGATGACAGCACCGAAATAAATCTTCTTCTCAAAGAAAAAAATAAGAGCCTGCTCACCAATCAGGATTATGAGATAAATAACGCAACACTTATGGAAAGAAACCGTATTGCAAGGGAAATTCATGACAATGTAGGTCATATGCTCACGCGTGCAATTATGCTTACGGGTGCGATAAAAGTCGTAAATAAAAACGAAAGTTTATGTCCTTCTATAGATAACCTTGAAGAATGTCTTTCAACGGCAATGAACAATATACGCGAAAGTGTCCACAACCTGCACAATAATTCCATAAGCCTTGAAAATACAATTAAAAATCTTACCGCAGACTTTGATTTTTGCAAAATAAACCTTATATATGATATTGAAGAAAATATTCCAAATGATGTTAAATATACCTTTATAGCAATAGTAAAAGAGGGACTGACAAATATTGAAAAACACAGCAATGCGACTGCCGTAAAACTGACGCTCAGAGAACATCCTGCAATATATCAGCTCATTTTGCAGGACAATGGCACTAATGCCACAGACTTTGACTGCTCACCTTATGAATCGGAAAGCTATCTGAGCGTAACTTCCGGTATCGGTCTAAACAATATGTACTCCAGAATACATATGTTAAAGGGCACTATAAAAATTTATACTGATAACGGATTTTGCATTTTTATATCTATTCCAAAAAATTTTCATACTATATAAAAAATAACACGAATGGAGATAAACTATGAATATAATAATAGTAGACGATGATACACTTGTAACAGAAGCACTTAAAACAATTCTTGAATCCTCAGGCAAAGTAACCGTGACCGCAACCGGTTCAGACGGTACTGATGCCGTAAGATTATATAAAGAATTCAAGCCTGACATTCTGCTCACCGATATTCAAATGAAAGAAATGAGCGGTCTTGATGCCACAAAAGAAATATTATCCTTTGACAATACCGCAAAAATACTTCTTCTCACAACTTTTCTCGATGATGAATATATAGTAACAGCACTCAAATATGGTGCAAAGGGTTACATATTAAAACAGGATTATACGGCGATTGTTCCCGCACTTGAAGCAGTTTACTCCGGACAGTCTGTATTTGGTACTGAGATAATTTCAAAACTTCCGGAACTTTTAAATAAAAAACATGAATTTGATTACTCTGACTACGATATAAATGAGCGTGAACTTGAAGTCATAAAAGAAATTGCAGATGGACACAGTAACAAAGAAATTGCGGCAGACCTTTATCTGAGTGAGGGAACGGTAAGAAATTATTTGAGCAGCATACTTGATAAACTCGGACTCCGTGACAGGACACAGCTTGCCATATTTTATTACAAGCATATATGAAAATAAGAACCTGATTCTTTATATTCCAAATAGTCAGGTTCTTATTTTTTACAATTATATAAACTTAAACGGATATTCGCAATCCGCTCTGCTGCCTGTTTGACAATGTTAAACACTTTCCCATTAAACCAACGGACTAATCAAGCGAAACAAGGCCAGAAAAAATATCCTCCTCACTATCTTTATCCTTTTTATCTTTATCATTAGTCTTAGTCCTTGCAGCTTTCAACTCCTCCAAAGACATTTGCAATGAAGAAATATGCGTATCTTTTCTGAATTTTTCAATATTATACATGACGAGAACATTTGTTATTTCAGGGTACTGCCTGAATATCTGCTTCATTTTCATTTTTGTATAGCGACAGTCTATCATGATTATCTTACTGTACTCATTAGACAAAAAAGGAATAAAGCTGTTTGCATAAGAGTCTTTCAACACCAGCAACACCTTGTTGTTTTTAGCCGATGTTGTAACTTCAATCTTGCCCGTATTTTTAGAGAAGAACAACTGATAACGGTCAGAACTTTTTTTAGCAACATCCTCAAAATAAAATGAATTGGATGTAAATTCTCCATTGTTGCCGTTTATGCTGACTTTTTCATCTCCCCTGCTAAATGTTGTGACCTCGTCCTTTTTTACCGGAACATGGGATTTACTGTAGGTAGTTCCCAGAAAATCATCAAATACAACCTTCTGCTTATACTCTTTCAACGCAGGAGCTGTTCTTCCATTTAACTTTTCATATTCCTGATAAGCATAATATGCACCGAGCGTTGTCCAATGATGGTCGGAACGATAGTAGATATACTCGTTGCTCCGCTTTTTTAACACATCTGCAAGATTAACTACCCTGTCTTTATTTTTTACTTTTGACCGTACCCTCTCCACGATTTTACTTCCGTCATAATCTTCCTCCAAAACAGATAATTTATTTCGTAATACATCAATCTTTGACGGAACAAACATACAAGTAACATTCGACTTTCCTAGTTCTTCCGAGCAGGCATCCAGAAACAATGCGAGATTTTTTACATTCATTTTTTGCAATTCATCATCAAAATCCCGTTCTGAATACTTTTCAATAAGATAATCATCCTTTCCGATATATACATTATTGATTTCTTTCTTACCTGTATTTTTTTCTAACTGAGCGTAAATATTCACCCATTTGTCACGCAAAAAGAACTGGTCTGACAGATACTTTTCATACTTCTTCTGATAACTGCCTTTTACAACACTACTGACAGATACCTTTGGTTTCTGCTGAAGATTACGCTTTTCCATCTCTGAAAACTTTTTTGACGGAACAACCGCCGAACCGATGGTAAAACCAAAAATAACACACAAAAAAACAATAACTGACAAATATTTTCTCATATGTCCACCTTTCCATAAAAATATTTCTAAAAACGAAAATATAAAAACGGGTTATATGACGAATTTATCAAATAAGCCATACATATTCCCAATATAAGGAATACAAACAATGCCGCCAAAATCTCCCGTCTCAGCGTCCCATCCGGCAGGATGCGGTTTGACAACCGCTTTGCCAAAGAGGTAGAGCCGATAATTCCCATCAGAAGAACAAACCGATAATTGAGCAGCATAAATGCCGTGTGGGAGTTTCCAATTCCCGCACCGTCCAATCCAAACATCGTTTTTAAATACCTGCCGCCGTCAATCATATCCGGCCATGAAAAGATGCTCCATCCGACAGTAACGATGACTAAAGTGTATATTCTCGCAATAAAAGCCGGAAGCCTGTCCAAAAACTTTTTTAAAATACTTTTTTCTATTATCAGCAACAAGCCGTAATAGACTCCCCAGACTACGAAACATATTGCCGCACCATGCCACAATCCTGTCAGACACCAAACAATGGCTATGTTAAGAAACTGGCGTTTTTTCCCTTTCCTGTTTCCGCCCAAAGGAAAATACACATATTCCTTAAACCATGTTCCGAGCGATATATGCCATCTTCTCCAAAATTCCGTGATACTTTTTGACTCATACGGATAATCGAAGTTTTCCAAAAACTCAAAACCAAACATCTTTCCAAGACCTATCGCCATATCAGAATATCCCGAAAAATCAAAATATATCTGTAATGTAAATGCGGCAGCTCCAAGCCATGCCTGTGATGTTGTAAGCATATTTACTTTTGTCTGTGCAATCTCGTTCCACAAAGCACCGACCTGGTTCGCTATCAAAACCTTTTTTCCAAGACCGACAACAAATCTGAGAACTCCCTGTTTAAACAAATCAAGTGTTTCTTTTCTCGAATCCATCTGCTCTGCCACGGTCTGATAACGAACAATAGGACCTGCTATCAACTGCGGGAACAGTGCCACATATGCACCAAAAGTAATAAAATTTTTCTGCACCTTCGCCTCGCCGCGATATACATCTATCGTATAAGACATGGTCTGAAATGTATAAAATGAAATTCCTATCGGCAGAGCAAGATTTAGCGGTGCAATATTTATCGACGGTACATGGTCGACCAAAGATATAAAAAAGTCTGCATATTTAAACACAAACAATAAACTCAGATTTATCGTTGCCGAGCAAAGCACCGCTATCTTTTGACCTTTTATACTGCCAAGCTGTTTATAATAACCGACCATTCTTCCCGCGATATAATCAACAACACTCGAAAACAATATTAAGGTCACATAAACAGGTTCTCCCCATGCGTAAAAGAACAAACTTGACACAAACAACACAAAATTTCTGTATTTACGAGGTGAAATGTAATATAAAATAAGTACGATTGGTAAAAAACGCACCAAAAACAACAGACTGCTAAATACCATTCTATTCCTCCTAAGCCTTACAATACTTTCTTGACGGCTCTTTCACCTTTTTTATTGTTTGTTGTATTTCCCATTGAAATGTACCATACATACTTTCCTTTTCTTCCGTAAACAGCACTCTTAAGAACACTCTGTTCGCTTTTTGTATAATCCTTTTTAAAATATGTATCATGTGTTTTGTTATACTTATAATTCTTAAATGCCTTGTAAAGTTTTTTTGCATAATTTACATTTTTTGCTCTTGCAACGCAAACGCAATATGCCATATTATCACTTGTTACGAAAAATGATGACGCAACTTTCTTCTGATGTGTAAATGAAATCGCATCAAAATCTGAAGCCGTTGTGCTTTTATATGTTATCTTTTTTACATTTCCTGTCGCTTTTATTGCAGCAGCACACGCTTTTTTCTCTTTGCTGTCCTTAGCACTTGCACTGTTTACATTTACACCTAAAAGCATACTTACCAATAATACTAATACTGTTCCTAAAAATAATTTTTTGTTTTTCATAATAATCCTCATTTCTGCACACATTTTTTATACATAGTAAACGGATATTCGCAATCCGCTCTGCTACTTGCTCATAACACTATCAGCTGCTACATCAGCATATCAGAAGTGGCTTGCAGCCCCTCCTGATACAAACAAATCCTCACATTGCACTTATTGCTACGCACAATAGAAATATGGGACTTCCTTGATAGTATTAAATTTGTGTCAAGTGTGCACAGACACAAATCTTGTGTAATTTAACTGTTATTTTGCTGCAAAATTAATTCTGCTGTATTTATCCTGGTAACGCTCTACAGATTCCCAGATAACATAATCATATCCTTTAACCTGTTTCATGCTAAAATTGTATATATGAACAAATCCAACTTTCTTATAAAACTTTTTCGCAAGTTTAGACATACATTCCCCAAAACTGTCACCTACGATTAAAACTTTTTTATTGCTCTTATACTGTTTCTTAATCTTTGTTTTCAACAGAAAACATTTGCTTTTAAACTTATACTTACCGTTAGATAAAATATTAAGATCACCTGTGCGGTCTTTTATTCTTTTGAACTTCACATCCTCGATTGAAAGCGGTGTAACCTCATCTTCGCCATCCGTAATCTTTAACATCTCCTGAACACCAATATATCTACCCTTGACATTCCAATGATTGTCATTAGGATAATAAAGCTGATATTTTTTTCTGTATTTGAGAAGTTGTTTCTTCGGACATATTACTTTTATCGCACCACTTTTATTCAGGTAGTCCCTCAACTGGTCATAGCGTGAATATGTCGTCTTTCTCTTGATTGATTTTGGCATATACATTGAATAAATCGTCTCTTTGTTTGGTGCAAACAAAACTGCAAACTCGGCACCTCTTTTTTTCACGGCTCTCTTTGCCGTCTTTAAATTGTTTTCAACTCTTCTTAAATTGAATTTTGAGTAATGATTAATTCCCTTATAATCGTAAATCGTAGTACCATCACCCTGTGCATTATAAAACAGCCAGTTATTTCTTCCTTTAAATACACGATTTACTGTTTTTGCCTGTGCATCTCTCGCTGACAGTTCACCTCCGAAAACACTCAGTACAAGCAATAATGAAATTATTACAGATAAATATTTTTTTACCCTTTCTCTCATTTTATTTTTCCTCCGTTTCTTATTTAATATAGTTTAATTTTTATTTCTTTAGCTATTTTATTAAGAAAATATCACTTCACCTCTTTCTATAGTATTTTTCAGTCATCAATATCTTTGTCTCTCACATCCTGCAAATCCTCCTTTCACAAATTATTTAGGCATTTGCAAAACTGTGATAATCACAGCATAAAACCAGTTTCGCAACCAACTAAATTACCTGTATTTACTACCATAACACACCCATGTCAAAAATCGGTTTCCGTTTTTTTCAGCAAAAAAGATGGACTATCTGCATTGCAAACAGTCCATCTTTCCATATTCATGTTCTATTTATTGTATAAACTCTTTCTGCCACACTTGTAATCTTTGAGTATATTTTCTTTTATATCTTACCTACCTTTTTTTCATATCCAATTTCCACAAAGATTACATCCCATAAGTACATAAACACATTTACATAAGTATTGAAATACCTGTATATATCCTGATAATGCTTAACTCATATTTTTACTTTACCTTAACTTTTATAGTCTTGCTCCATTTTCCTGTGTAACTCTTTCCTCCGGACTTCGCTATTGCTCTTATCCTGAGGTAATAAGTCTTTCCTTTTTTAAGTCCTTTACCCTTATAACTTCCGCTCTTTAATGACGGCTTTGAAGCAAATGTCTTAACATTTTTAAACTGTTTGTTCAACGAATACTGAATTTGGCAGTTTGTGTTTTTCGTGCTCTTTCCTTTCCATGTGCACTTTACTTTGCCGCCTGACAATGCTTTTACCTTGAAATTTTGCACTGTCTCAGGTAATACTTTTATCGTGACTTTCTTAGAAACTGCCTTATAATCATCTGTTGCCTTTACAGATATTGTAACTTTTGCTTCTCCGCAGCCAACTATCGTAATCTCACCTTTTGATGAAACTTTTACAACATTAGTATTGGAACTTTTATATTTGACCGTTCCATCACTGTTGGTTTTCGCATTTAATTTGAATTTATTGTCCCCTAAATATTTTTTATATGTATTTTTAGCATTAATCGTTGACTTTGCTTTTTTAGCCGGTGCTGCTGTCGGAGTTACTGTCGGCACTTCCGTCGGCTTTACGGTCGGTGTTGCTTTTGGTTCTTCTGTCGGTGTTGTAGACGGTATCACAGTCGGTGCTATGCTTGGACTTGCCGTCGGGCTTATACTTGGACTTTCTGTTGGGACTTGCGTCGGTGTCACTGTCGGACTCGCAATCGGTATCTCTGTTGGAGTTATTGTTGGTGTTGCTGACACTACAGGTTCTATTGCCGGAGTTTCCGTCGGGGCAGCAACAGGTGTAGCACTTGGCATCTGATTTTTATTCCTGATTATTACTACATCATCATTGCATCTCAAATGACTCTCTCCATTCTCCATACTAACTCCACCATTTTCGCAATTCACAATCTTCTCACACCCTGATAAGTCAAGTACCGTAAACGGGTTGCTCCAACACCACAAATTTTCCAACTGAGAATTTTTAGTCACATCCAGATTGCTTAACTGATTTGAAAAACATACTAATGTATTCAAATATATATTTTGACTTAAATCCAGTTCTTTCAGCTCGTTGCCAGAACAAGATAAAAATGTCAATTCCACATTCTTATTTAATTCAAGATTACTTAATTCATTTCCAGCACACTCTAAATCTTGCAACTTTATATTTTTACTTACATCTAAATTGTGCAACTGATTATCACGGCAATTCAAAGACGACAGTTCAATATTTTTGCTTACATCAATGCTGTCTAATTCATTTGTTTCACAAAGCAAAGAACTCAAATTTAAGCTGCCACTAATATTAAGTTTTCTCAATTTATTTGAACCACACTCTAACTCTACCAGTTCTCTATTATTATTTATATTCAGTTCTGACAACTGATTATCATTACATTTCAAATACTCCAATTTTATATTTTTACTTACATCAAGATGCTGTAACTGATTTGAATCACAATTCAAATTTTGTATTTCTGTATTATTACTTACATCCAGTTCTGACAACTGATTAACATTACAATACAAACGTTCTAATTTTGTATTTTGGGTTATATCAAGCTGACTTAACTGGTTATCTTCACAAATTAACGATTTCAATTCACTTAAACCGGCAAATGATATATTTCCCTGAAGATTTTTACCAAACCAATTAATCTTAGTCAGTCTTACTTCCCCATTAGTTTTCGACCATTCATATTCACTGCTGTCTAAATTGCCATTTACCGTAGCACCTTTTTGTTTTTGTTCTGCTATTATCTTATTTAATGCGGCAACATCCGATTCACTTTTTTCACCTCCTCCTGTAATCTCAATACCTTCATCATAATTTAATATGACTTCTCCGTCGTCATCTGTTTCATTATTCTGACAACCGACAAGTTCTTCACATTTTGAAATGTCAAGCGTTGTAATTTTATTATCCTGACAATGTAAATAACTAAGTTTGCTATTATTAGTTACATCAAGTTCCGTCAATTGATTATTATTACATTTTAAACTATATAATTGTGTATTTTTGCCAGTATCAAGTTTACTTAACTGATTTAAATAACAATCCAGCCATTGCAAATATGTATTGTCACTTATATCCAGTTCCGTCAATCGATTATTATTACAATACAAATATTTTAATTCTGTATTTTCACTTAAATTTAGCTTTGCCAATTTATTATTATCACAATATAAACTTGCTAATCTTGTTTTGTTACTTGCATCAAGTTCGTTTAATTGGTTATTAGAACATCTTAATTCAAACAACATCTCACTATTACTTATGTCCAATTTGCTTAACTGATTATTTGAACACCCCAAAAACAATAGCTTTATATTGTTTTCTAAATCTAAATTTGTCAACTGATTTGAATCACAATATAAACTTGATAACCAGGTATTATTTCTTACATCCAGATTTTTCAATTTATTGTTATAACAATACAGCACATCTAATTTTTCATTTTTAGTCACATCCAACTTTATCAACTGATTATTTGAACACCCCAAATATGTCAACTCTGCATTATTACTTACATCAAGTTCCAGTAATTGATTATCACCACACGCCAATCTTGTTAATTGTGTATTTTTACTTACATCCAATTTTTTTAATTTGTTCTCACTGCAATACAAATATTCCAGATTTGTATTTCCACTTATATTTAATTCTGTTAATTTACCGGAATATTCCGTGTCTTCATACCTTTCGCTACGACCGATATTTAATTTTCTTAATTCATTTAATCCTTCAAATGAAACACTGCCCCTTACTCTACTGCTCCAGTCGATTTCTGTCAGTCTCTTTTCACCTCCATTATCAGTCCATGTATATTGTGAACTGTCCAAATTCTTACTGACACTTCCACCTTTTTCTTTCTGGTCTGCTATTATCTTATTTAATGCAGCAACATCTGAGGCATTTTTATCGTCAAGATTTGCTGTCGGCTGCGGTGTCGGCTGTACATTTTTATCTCTTATAACTATAACCTCAGCATCACAATCCAAATCCCCATCAACAAGTTTTTTACAGTCCGAAACATCCAGCGTTGTAAGCTGATTATACTCACAATTTAAGTATTCGAGTCTTGTATTCTTATTTATATCTAATTCCTGCAGCTCATTTCCATCACAATACAGTTTTTTCAACTCAGTACAATTACTTACATTAAGTTCAATCAATTCATTTAATGAACACTCTAAATAACTTAATTCAATATTTTTACTTACATCCAGTTCCTTTAATTCATTTGATGAACATATCAAATCATTTAATTCAATATTTTTACTTACATCCAGTTCAGCCAACCGGTTTCCACTGCAATACAAATATTCTAATTTTATATTTTTGCTTATATCAAGTGCAGTCAACTGATTTCTGCCGCAAGCCAAATGTTTTAATTCTATATTTTTGCTTAAATCCAATTTCGCTAACTGATTTCTACTGCAATACAAATATTCTAATTTCGGATTGTTGTTTAAGTCCAATTCAGTCAACTGGTTTATGTCACAATCCAAATCATATAATTCCATATTTTTGCTTATGTCCAGTTCAGTCAACCGGTTTCCACCACAAAACAATGATTCAAGTTTTGTGTTTTCTCTTACATCTAATCCTGTTAATAGTCCTGTTAAACCATCTGAACTACAAACCAACTTTCTCAGTTCACTTAACCCAGCAAATGAAATATCTCCACAAAGTTTTTTGTTCTTCCAATTAATTCTGGTTACTCTCTTTTCACCGTCAATTTCTTCCCAATCATACTGTGGACTATTCAAATTCTCATTTACATCTGCACCTCTCTCTTTCTGCTCCGCTATTATCTTTTTTAAAACAGCCACATCTGAAGCATTTTTCTCGACAGTAGATGTTTCTGAAGCTATTTTTACCACACCGGAGTCTGTCTGCACACTATCTGCTTTGGCATAGCTATAATTCATTGGTATTGATGTAACCACCATAGCTGCTGAAGCCATAACGGCAAAAAACTTACCTGCTTTTTTTCTTAAATCTGTTTTTCTAATCATAGTCGTTCCTCACTTTCTATAATATTTTTTAATCATCAGTGTCTTTGTCTCTCACATCCTGCAAATCCTCCTTTCATCTAAAAAAACAGTTTCACAATCACCTAAATCCTCTGTATTTACTACCATAACACACCCATGTCAAAAAACGGTTTCCGTTTTTTTTACAAAAAGATGGACTATCTTTGTATTAGATAGTCCATCTTTTGTTCATTTTTTAATTGATGTTTTCTATTTTGTATCTATATTTTCTATATTTTCAGATATATTTCCATATTTTTACAGACAAGCTGCAGATATTTTCTTTATAATCTCTTTTACATACTCTTCAGATTTTGATACTTTTTTTGCTATATCCGGCACCGACATATTGCAATCGTTATATAAAGTTTCTATCCTGCCTCGTTCTATTCCTTGTTCTATTCCCTGCTCTATTCCTTTTTTCATTGCCTGTTCTTCATTTGCCTTTATCTCATCCTTAAAAAATTCTCTTAATACTTCATTCATAATTCCTGTCCCTCCATTCTTTATACTGTCAAATAACTCCTGATTTGATGATACCATTATTCCCAGTAATGAATTTATGCAGTCTTTTTCAAAAGGCTCATGCAGTCCAAATGCTTCATCTAAAAAATTATCTACCGTACTTCTTCTTAATCCCCTTTTCAAGGTCTTTAAAAATATATGTTCTTTTTCTCCAACTTCTGCCGTGACTACGACCTGAGTTTTTACAAAGCCATCTTTTTCTACATAGTATATTCCTCTAGTTTTTTCATATACTTTGTAATTATTATCCGAAAACCATCTTAAAAGTTTTTCCGGCTTTCTTTCCCTCACAAATGTAACAGTCACACTGTTTATATCTATGTCACCTATGTGTTTTTCACTGCTCTTATACAGATAGGCATATGCCATAACTTTGAAATATGTATCTTCGTTTAGTGTATCATTTTCAGACTTATACTCCATAATGTTATGCTTCCGGAATATCTGACCTATATCATTTGTTATCTCAAAGTCATCTGTCTTTTCCACTACAAGCAGGTCTATGAGCAATGGCTTTCGACTGAGTGGATATTCTCTGTGAAATTCCAGCTTGTCTGCATACTCCCTAAGCTCCAGTTCCATTGCGGCACAAAATCCCAAATGCCACTGTATGTCATTTTCTTTCCCCATAAATGTCTCCTTTCTTACATTATACATACTGTATAATAAAAATGCAATAATTTCTCCCAGTTTTGCAAACATTTGTTCGTCTTTTGTATTTCTATATTATCATATGAATATATGTTCGTCAAGACATTTCATTCATGAAAGGATATTCGTGCTACGTACAATCATGTATTGACCCATCACACAAAAGCAATGATTGACTCTTTAATTTTATAATTTGATAATGTTTTTTTCTTATACATCACCTCTCAGTTTTTTACCATACAATAGTAAACATAATAAAAAAGACGGACTACCTGCATTGCAAACAGTCCATCTTTCCATTCCATTTTATCTCATCAGATATAATACATTTCATCCGCATCTCTGTCTGTGTTTGAATATTCATCAGCCAGTTTTCTGAGTGTTACATTTTTGATTACTTTTCCTGTCTCCTCATTTATACGGTCTATAACAAGTCTCTGGAGTGCTTTGGATATACCTTTTACCATACAGTTTTCGGATATTTCCTCGTCCTCTATCTTGTAATCACCCTCCACTGCATTTAATACATCCTCAACACTTATGTCTGTGGATGGTCTTGCAAGAAGGTAACCTCCGTTTATGCCAGCCACACTTTTTACAATACCGGAGCGTTTTAGATTTGAAAAAATCTGCTCAAGGTATTTGGTAGATATATCATTTTCTTTTGCTATCTTGCTCAATGTCATTTTCTCTTTATCACTGTTAAGTGAAAGATAAACCAATGCTCTTAACGCATATCTGCCTCTCTTGGATAATTTCATATCTACAACCCCTCCATATTTTATTATGTACTCTCGTAATCTTTTGAACGAAGAATTCCGAGAGTACATTATTTCTTAACATTACCGTTCATACAAAAGCTGGTCAATGCCTATTCTGCTCTTCAAATAAATTCACCGTTTCCTGCCACTCTCACATCATAGGCAGAAAGTTCATCAATATATTTAACGATTTCATCTGTCTCGACCTTGATATCCTCAGGAAGTACATGATAATACTCTTCACTTGCAATTCTTACTGTTGATGCATATTTCTCCTCTACAAGAAGTAATGTTATAACTCCTGCATGATGAAGATGCTTGATAACATCTGAAATATTTTCTTCTGACCCCGGAGCATAAAGGTATGTATGCTTGCCCTGGATTGAAAGTTCTTTTTCTACTTTTTCAAGCAGACTTCTTGACACGCCCTGTCTCTCAACCGAGAATGCTATTGCTACTGCTTTCTGACCGTTTAATGCTGCTCGTACATTTCTGTCAACTCTTCCTGCAAAAAGTCCTTCACCGCCCTCATTTACTTTTTCAACAACACCACAAGCTGATGTCATGTTTGTTACACGGTCGATAAGGATAAGTTCTCCAAGTGTCTTGTGGTTTTTAAATTCATCTACTACAATCTTATCTGCAAGCGATATTGTGCAAAGTGCGATTTCATTCTTTGACAGTTTGTCGGCTTTCTTTTCCTCACCTGTGTTTACATCTACAGTGTGAACGATTTCCGTTACGATACCAGGAATCATTTTTGTTCCGAGTTTTACAAAGTAGTTTTTGCCGTTTTCGAGAATATCATCATCCATCCAGAGAAGTGTTGCCGTGATTGATGATGATACTTTTATATCTGTATCTTTTTCAAGTACACATCCTCTTGATACATCAACCTCTCTGTCAAGCTGGATTGTAACCGGCTGTCCTTTTTCGATAGTCTCAGCCTTTTTGTCTCCTACAAGTAGGCTCTTTACATGAGCTTTCTCATTGCTTGGAAGTGTTGTTATCTCATCACCTACGCTTATTGTTCCTGCTTCAACCTGTCCCTGGAAACCTCTGAATGTGTGGTTTGGACGGCTTACTCTCTGAACAGGCATATAGAAACCTTTTTCTGTTGTCTTTTCTTCAATATCAACATTTTCGAGATACTCAAGAAGCGGAACACCTGTGTACCACGGTGTATTTTCTGATTTTGTCGTGATGTTATCACCCTCTGTTGCTGATACAGGCACGATGACATAATTTGCAAGCTCAAGCTCTTTTGCAAGTTCAGCAATCTGAGCTTCTATCTCCTTAAATCTGTCCTCACTGTAATCAACAAGATCCATCTTGTTTACGGCAAATACAAAGTATTTAATTCCCATAAGCTCACAGATGCGTGCGTGTCTTCTTGTTTGAACTAAAACACCCTGCTTTGCATCTATAAGTATAACCGATAAGTCTGCAAATGATGCACCTACTGCCATGTTTCTTGTATATTCTTCATGACCCGGTGTATCGGCAACAATAAAACTGCGATTATCTGTTGTAAAGTAACGGTATGCAACATCTATCGTGATACCCTGCTCTCTCTCTGCCATAAGTCCGTCAAGAAGAAGTGAGTAGTCAATCTTTCCCTCTCTGCTTCCAACCTTTGAATCAAGTTCAAGTGATTTCTCCTGGTCGGCATAAAGTAATTTTGAATCATATAATATATGTCCTATAAGTGTAGATTTTCCATCATCCACACTTCCGCATGTAATAAATTTTAATAATCCTTTCATCCTAGAAATAACCCTCCTTCTTTCTTCTTTCCATGCTGCCTGCTGCCTCATGGTCAATAACACGACTCGTTCTCTCTGACTCTACCGCACTAAGTGTCTCCTCAATAATCTCGTCAAGTGTCTCTGCATCTGACTCAACACCACCCGTAAGAGGATAGCATCCGAGTGTACGGAAACGAACTTTTTTGTACTCAATCTTCTCACCCGGTCTGAGTTTAAGTCTGTCATCATCTACCATAATGATGTTTCCGTCTCTCTCAATGACAGGACGCTCTTTTGCAAAATAAAGTGAAGGGATTTCAATGTTTTCTCTCTTTATATACTGCCAGATGTCTTTCTCTGTCCAGTTTGAAAGTGGGAATGCTCTTACTTCCTCTCCCTTGAATATCTTACTGTTGAAAAGTTTCCACATCTCAGGACGCTGGTTTTTAGGATCCCATGCATGAGCTTCATTTCTGAATGAGAAAATTCTCTCTTTCGCACGTGACTTTTCCTCGTCTCGTCTGCCGCCGCCAAATGCTGCAGTAAACTGATATTTATCAAGTGCCTGCTTAAGTGCCTGTGTTTTCATAATGTCAGTATAAGCTGAACCGTGGTCAAAAGGATTGATTCCTTTCTTAACACCATCTTCGTTTGTATATACTATAAGGTCGATTCCAAGTTTCTTTGCCATTCTGTCACGAAACTCTATCATTTCCTTAAACTTCCATGTTGTATCTACATGAAGGAATGGAAATGGTGGTTTCTCCGGATAAAATGCTTTCATTGCAAGATGAAGCATTACCGAGCTGTCTTTACCGATTGAGTAAAGCATTACCGGCTTTTCAAACTCTGCCGCCACTTCTCTTATTATGTAGATTGCCTCTGCCTCTAATTCATCAAGATGAGATAAATTTCCCATAACGAACCTCCTGTTCCTTTTATCAATATTTATTAGCGTCTTTTTTGTTTATAACTATCTCCTCTACACTTCCGTCAGCCTTTGTGATCGTCCATGTATTTATATCTCCCTTAGAGGATACTGATAAAACGCTGCCTGCGCCTCCAACATCAGCTCCCAGGAAAAAGTCGATTGCATTTATTTTACACTCTTTTATACATGATGTGCAACCCCAGCAATCTCTTTCATGCTTTATAAAAGCTTTTCCTTTTTCATTTTTTTTAATCAGATTTCCCGGACAGGCTTCAATACAAAGTCCGCATCCGACACACTTTTCATCATTTATCCGAATGCTCATAAACCTTACCTCCCGTCACCAAATCTCTGTAAATAATTTTTATCCTGCCATCCTCATATCTTGAGTTTACATATTTGAGATAATCGTCGCTCTTATTAGGATAATCCATATTTTCGGCAAAACTGTGCCATCTTGTCTCTTTTCTTGCTTTTAAATGCTCAATTAAGACTTTACATACGACTAATCTCTCTTTTAATTCATAAATTCTCAGCAAATCATCCATATCATCCGCATGAAGATTTACAGAAAGTTTTTCAATATCGTCAATCTTTCTCTTTGCAATCTCAAGTCTGCTCTCATTATACTCGTAATTTGTACTTATACCGCCTGCATACTGATCCATTATCTTCTGCATTGTCTCCTCAAGCTGCTCTGTATCTATAAATCCTTTTGGATTTGCAAAATAGCTTTCATACTCGGCTTTCTTCTCATCTGTCGAAGCATCATTGCCATCGATAACTTTTACTGATAAATCGTTTGCTGCCTTACTATCTGTATCCGAGCCTGCAAATTCTTTTACATACTCTGCTGCCGACTGTGCCGCTATCTCACCCTCCACCAATGCTCCCGTGACATATTTCTGAGGACATCCTCCTGCAACATCACCTGCCGCATAAAGACCGGTGATAGTTGTCTTTCTGTCATTGTCTATCCAATAGCCGCTCGCCGTGTGACCGCCTACTATATATGGCTCTGTTCCCTCTATCTCAACATTTTCATTTTTAGGACCTCTTCCCAACTCTATCCATTTGAGCGTCTGACTCGGTGCCATGTTGAGATATGCCTTGTAAAGATCGCTCTGCTGTTCATCTGATATTTCGTCTGTCTTTAAGTAACAAGGACCCCTGCCTTCTTTGTTCTCTGTTACTGTACCGTAAAGACGCTGTGATGTTGTAAGACCATATTTATCTTCATATATCTCACCGGCAGAATTTAACTGCTTTGCGTGAACTCCCTGCGCAATAGTTCCCGTAGGTGCTATCGTGTCTTTACATCTGAGTGCGATAAAACGCATCTCAAATGTTGTCATCTCGGCTCCCGCCTTTATACCCATAGCGTATCCTGCTCCGGTGTTGAACGGCGGATACCACATCTTATGTCTTGAAAATCCCGGATTGTTCGGTCTGTAAAGACCTGCCGCACCGCCTGTCGCACAGATGACTGCCTTTGCATTTATCTTATAAACCGTCCTGTCATTTACATCAAACCCGTAAGCACCTTTGATAACACCGTCTTCAACTATATAATCAGTGATGTTTACATGATTTATAACTGTTGTGTTATCAAGTTTTTTTACTGCCTCTGCAAGTATAGGCTTGATATTTTCACCATTTATTTTTATATTTCGGTTGCCTCTTGCAACATATTTGCCATCTTTATCTTTTAAAATGACAAGACCGAGATGTTCCATATGTGCCGTAACTTCATTTAGCCTCTCTGACATTGAAAGAAGTAGATCCTCTCTCACTATACCGTCAGCGTCTTTTTTTGCATAATCCACATAATCCTGTGGAACATGACCTTCTGTGATGTAAGCATTTATGGCATTTACACCTGCTGCAAGACAGCCGCTTCGCTTAATATTGGCTTTTTCAACGATAAGGACATTTACATCCTTCTCCTGACCGAGCGTGATAGCTGCATAACAGCCTGCCGTGCCGCCGCCAATGACCAGCACATCGGTTGTCAGTTCTCTAAAATCCATTGGGCAACCCCCTTTATTTATCGTATTTCCTACTTTTTCTATATGTTTTAGTAACTCATAGCTATAACTATACCCTACTTTTCCTATCATGTCAATAGGAATTATGCAAAAATATTAAAAATAAGGTAACAGTTCAGCCATAAAAAGATAATTGGCAATACAATGAGCTTGTTCATTGTATTGTTAAGTAGCTTTTTATGGTAGAATAGCCTTTCATTTCTGAAATGAAATAAACAAAAGCTGCAAAGCAGCGACTGACAGCTCGCTGGCAGGTTTATGAATGTAAGAAATGCAAGGCTGAACTGTTACAAAATAACTAACAGTTCAGCCATAAAAAGAACTGCCATCCAAATATGCATCCGAAACAGCAGTTCTTTAATTATCCCATATTAAAAATGTTCTTTTCTTAATACATTCTAATGTACTATATCAATGACATTTCGCCAAATAACTTGCATAAATTTCCATCTGCTGTGTTGTTGTCAATCGCCGTAGCCCGCTACGGCTCATTTCTCCGCCTTGCAGAATGAAAATTTACCCTGCGTTATTTAGCTGAAAATCAATGATACACTACACTAGTAAATATAAAATTCGTATGTGTTTATAAGGTCGCTCTTATAAGTTTTCTTACCTGACTTTGTGCTTGCAAGTATTCTTATGTAATATGTCTTATGCTTTTTAATCTTGCTCTTGCCGCATTTTTTAATAGTAATGGCTGTTGTCTTTGCTTTAGTTGATTTAACAGTCTTAAAACCAGACTCCTTACTTGTAGAAATCATCACCTTATAACCTGAAGCATTTTTTACTTTTGACCAGCTTAATTTCACACTTTTTTTATTTGCCTTTGCAGATATTTTTGAAGAAAGTCCTGCATATCTGTAACTGCTCCATGCACTGTATGCCTTTTTATTGTTGCCGCATGACACATATGTACGAATTCTGTAACGATAAAATGTACCATTGAAATTTCTTATCTCAACTGTGTTTCCATCATTTGAACAGGTTCTTTTATTTTTTCCTGCCGGTGTCTGAAGCTGAACCTGAACACCGTCATATGCTCCTACTGCTGAATCAGCATAGATACCTATCTTATAATCATTCAGATTATACCAGATGTTTGTAAATCCAAAGTTAGAAGAAGCTACTTTGTTGGTAAGCGTTTTTACTCCCCATTTGCTTCCATAACCGGATTTTGCTATAAATCCTGTTGTCTCTGCTTTACGGCAGGGATAACATTTCACATCGTAGCTTGTTCCAGTATTAAGTGCCACTGAAGACTTTATTGTACTTGTTGTGCTTTCACCTATCTGAAAATCACCTGTATATAACTGATACAGATTAGCTCCGACAACATCTGAACTTTTCATCGTAATACTGTTTGTCGCAGCGCCCGTCTGAATAAGTGTCATACCATCTGCATTTGGAGCTGTAACTACTTCGACAGGCTCTGACCATCCTGAAGCTGGTGTCGGTGTATTAGTCTTATCAATTTTCCATGAATATGTAGAAAAACTTCCAACTCTCGCATAATATGTACTTCCTGCCGTGAGAGAATAGACCGTATCACTTGCAGATGATGTAGTCTCTACAGTAACCCATGTACTTCCGTCCTGGCTAAACTGAATCGCATAACTTTTAGCTCCAAGATCCGCATTCCACTGAAGACCTATACTGCTATTATCTCCTTCTGTCTGTGTAACTCCTGTTACTGCTGCCTTACTGTCTGCCTTAGAAAAGACAAGCATACCCGCTGTAAGTGCAACTGTAGCAACTAAAAATTTAACTGATTTTTTCACTTCATATCCTCCTTTTTCTTTTAATGTACTCTCGGTATCTTCTCAAAACAAGTCATTTCGGCTGCATTCCCGATATACTGTTTCCATTTTCTCGTCGTACACACTACAAAAATGTCATTGTATATCAAAAATCCATCTCGAAATTCTTCGTTCAGAAGATTCCGAGAGTACATTTTAATAAACATCAGTTTCGCATATTTATATGACAAAAACAAGTCACATATTCATGCATAAAATATGACATTATAATAATGATTTTAGAATGTCATACATTATAACAGTACACAATATTTTGTTTAATGTCAATCACATATTTTTGCAATGCTTATTTACAAAATACTCTGTGGTATAAATTTTATCTTCTATATTTAATGCAATATTATAACTCCCGTTTTTTATCCTGTCTAACGGCACATTTACATAGTATTTCTGCTTTATAAATATCTGACTTTTCTGCTCCGTATCTGAGAAATCCTGCTCATATGTTCCATTTTCATTGTAGAGATACACCTTTTTTACCAAGTGATCCCTGCCGTATATCTGCAATAGGTCTCCGACTATACGAACAATGACAGGAAGTCCGTTTTCAAAACACTCCACATCATCACTTTCTTCATACTCATTTATGGCAATGGCATTGCTGAGATTTTCAAAATTTCCCTCTTTATATGTTGGAGCTTTAAGTTCCCCTACAATTATATCTCCGTCACCGCAAACAGATTTCGATAATTCTTTTGCATCAAATTTCATCTCGCTTCCACTAAAGAAATCCTTTTTACAGGATATTTCTTTTACACATTTACCTGTCTGATAGTCATATTTATATATTTTTGCCCTGCAGCCGTCAATCTCCTCTTTCAGATTTCCACACATCGCATATATATAATCTCCGTCATCAGTCACAAATGCGTTCGAGCGTGTGATACTTAAAGCAGTCGGCACTCTTTTTTCCTTTGACACTGTTCCCTTTTTTTCATCTATATTTAATATAAGTACATTTGAGCCCTCTATCTTATCAAAATATCTTACGGGTCTTCGATTAGCCGTATGGTTGTCAAATAAGATAATCTTATATTTCCCTGCATCACTGTCATAATCTAAAAGTGAAACCGCATGCTGCTGAAAAAACCATTCCATACTCTCTGCCGGTCTTAATACCTTGTCCTTTTGTGCTGTATTCTTATAAAATTTTGGATTTGCAATAATCCATACAAGTTCATTATCTTTAAGACTTATCTTCGCTATCGTGTGTATATTTCTCATTGATACTATGACGCAGTCCTCTTCAGCTATGTAGTCAAATGAATTTATATGTGCCCAGTCACTTCTCGTAACATATGTATCATCAAACAGCTCATTCACATTTATGCTTCTTAGCACATTTCCCGTTTCCGCATCTATTTCAATTATCATGTTTTCTGCAAATGAATCATTTATCGAACTTGATGCTATAAGATAATTTCCTGTATTTTTTTCTCTCACTGCCCAATGATGAAATCCGTTTGGATGAAGAAATGTCTTATAAACCCGGCCCATATAGTCCATCTCGTGCATCACCACAGAATGTGCATTTCCGTAATTAGGCTGACGCATATATTTTTCAGCATATAAAAATCTTCCATTGCCAAGCTCATGTATGCCATAAGGATGCGACGGTCTTCCAAGTATAAATCGGACATTTCCATTTTCATCAAAGGCATAAGTTGAACCGCTGTAACCGCCTGTCACAAGCATAAATCTATCGTCTTTTTCATCCGTCTGCCCCGTCACATTTACATTCGTTTCGAGTTTTCCTCTAAGTTTAGGCGTATGTATCATTATCTTGTTCATATCAAGCACATTTTTGTCAGCATCTAAAAGATACACCTGAACAAGGTTATAAGCATTTTCATAAAGACCTATTATCGGAACTCTGTGTCTTGTTGTGTATGTCTCATCACACACCGTATAATCTTTAGAGCCACGAATCCCTTTTATCACATATCTCACCATACATTGCATCTCAGTGTTAAAAAGCAGCACTGCCGTCAACAACGATATTTTATAAGGATTTAATATCAAAAGAGCATTTTTGAAACTGTAAATGTCATTGTCTAAAATGTGCTTTATCGCCAGTTCTTTTTTATAAGTCTGCACCGCCATAGACTGTTGAACATTTTCAATATTTGTATCATATCCGTATTTTTCTTGATTTTCTGAAAGCTGTTCTTTTTCAGCCATCTGTGAAAAAACTTCTTCATTGATTATAAATGTATTAAATAATTTCTTTTTTATCACATTGCTTAACTGACTCTTAATATTCATTCCGGTGACTCCTTTTTATTTTTATGTACTCTCAAATTCTTCTGAACTAAAAATTCTGGTAGTTCATTTTGTTATCATATAATAATGCTTTAACTGCATGATATGGCTTAAATTCCTATATCACAAAAAAGTGCATTTTTCTACATATAAATCATGTACCTGCCAAGATTAAATATATAATAAAGATAATTCGTGTCACCGGGACGAAAATTTCGTGTCAGTTTTGTTTTATTTTTGTGTCAGTTTTGTTTTACCAATCAACTCCATACCGACTAAGCTCCACCCTGCCATCTTCAACCTTTATGCCGTCAGCTTCGAGTCTTTTTTTCTGTTCGTTTTCACCGCCGAACGCAAATGCTCCCGAAAGTTCCCCCTTAGAATTTACCACACGGAAGCACGGTATATTCTCCGGGTCTGGATTTTTGTGCAGGGCATTGCCGACGGCTCTTGACATTTTAGGATTGCCAGCCATAGCCGCAACCTGCCCGTAAGTTGCAACTTTTCCTGCGGGGATTTTTTTAACCGCCTCGTAAATCCTCTTAGTGGGACTGTCAGTCACTATCTCATAGCTTTCCGTAATCATCCTTTTAATATCCTTGTCAGGAATTGAGCCGTCAAGAATGATAGTGTTCCAGTTTTCCTTATTCTGATGCCACCCCGGAATAACAGACTCAAAAGCATCTCTCCAAAAGTCACGCCACTCATCATTTACCTTTACATTAAGGTTGATGAAGCCGTTTCTTTCATATGTCCATAAAAAAACCTTTTTACTTCCTTTTACACGCACAAGCTGCCAGTTTTCATCGTGAAACGGAGCACTCTGGTAAGTGTTTGGAAATGAAAGTCCGAAGTTTAATGCTTCTTCTCTTGTTGTCATTGTTCGTTCTCCTCTCGTCCATATACCCCTCATCTTTCCACCTATTTTCACTACCCAATCAGTCCTCTATCCATATACTCTGCTATCTGCTCAGCAAAATAAGTAAGATATATGCTTGAACCAGCTCTGTAGGTTGCTGCTGCCATCTCACACACTATCTTTTCCTCGTCTATGCAGCCTGCTTTTGCAGCCGCTTTTACCATAGCATACTCTCCGCTCACACTGTATGTTGCCACAGGCACATCCACTATATCAACAACTTCCCTCACTATGTCAAGATAACTCATTGCAGGTTTTACCATAATGATGTCCGCTCCTTCTTCAACATCCTGCAATGCTTCTTTTATGCCCTCTTTTCTGTTATGATAATCCATCTGATAAGATTTTCTGTCACCAAAAGACGGTGCTGAGCCTGCAGCATCCCTAAACGGTGAATAAAATGATGATGCATATTTCACGGCATATGACATTATCGATGTGTTGGTAAATCCATTCTCATCGAGTGCATTTCTGATAGCGAGCACTCTTCCGTCCATCATATCTGACGGTGCAACCATATCCGCACCGGCTTTTACATGAGAAACCGCTGTCTTTGCCAAAAGTTCAAGTGTGGAATCATTGTCTACATCATGACCGCAGAGCAGTCCGCAATGACCGTGTGAAGTATATTCGCACATACACACATCTGTTATAAAATACATATCTGAAAAATCTTTTTTTGCAGCTCTTAAAGCTCTCTGCACGATTCCATCATCATCATAAGCACCACTTCCGACTTCGTCTTTTACATCAGGTATGCCAAACAGGATAACACTTTTAACACCTGCTTTTTTAAGACTTTCAAGTTTCTCGGACATTCTGTCTATACTATAACGGAACTGTCCCTCCATAGACGGGATTTCCTCTACTATATTCTCTCCTTCTCTTACAAACATAGGATAAACAAGCGATGACTTATCCATTCTTGTTTCCCTCACCATCTTCCTTAATATCTCATTTTGTCTTAATCTTCTTGCTCTCTGTATCATATTTGCCCTCTTTTCTTTATATCTGTTTTTCTCACAAAATTTGTTATTTAAAATATAATGTTGAGTACAAAAATTATTTTTCCCTCTGCATCAATAATATTTAACCATTAAATCAACAATATTACTGTATTTTTTCAATTATTTCCACAAAATCCTGAAATTCCTGTGCATTACTCTTTTCCTTTATGTCAAAAATCATCTTATGAACAGCCGCATCCAGTGATTTTTTCTCAGCATTTTCTTTGATATATGCCATAAATCTATCTATTTTTTCACGGTTTGCCCTAAATATCTCATTTTTGAGATATTCCTGCTCATATTCTCTTATTATCTCTTTTGCATCGCACAAATAACTTTTCTTTAATTCATTGTTTTTTGCGGCAAGCCTATCCATATCTTCCATTGAATATCTCGCCACACCCTGTATTTCCTCTATATCAGGCGATATGTCAAACGGAACTGCAAGGTCGATAAACACAACTTTATTTTTGTGCTCCTTTTCCTCAAAATGCTTTCTTGTGACAGTATAATGCGGACTTGATGTTGCACTTATTATAACATCCATCTTTTCCATATGTTCATATCTGTCTTTGTAATCTATTATATTGCATCTCGCATTTTTCTCTGGAATGTGGTTTCTTGCGGTTACATAAACATTTGCTCCCTCTATATCAAGTGCATCCAGCATAACTATATTTCCGATTTTTCCGGACGCACCTATTATCATAATGTTTTTTCCGGATAATGTACCAAATTTCTCGCCCGCCTGCTTTAGTGCAAGACTTGCAGTCGATACGGAAGTCTTTGACATAGGTGTGTCTGTCTTTACTTTCTTTGCCGCCGCCATCGCTGCCTGAAAAAGTGAGTGAAACAAATTTCCTATATATCCTTTTTTGTCACTTGCAAGATAAGCATTTTTTACCTGTCCCAAAATCTGGTCTTCACCAAGCACAACAGAGTCAAGACCTGCCGCCACCATAAAAAGATGATGAACCGCCTTTTTTTCTTCGTATCTTAATATTACATCCTGAATTTCTGAATTTTCTGAAACTCCGGCTTCTTCTAAAAGTACCTGCTGCATAAAAAGCACCGCTGTCTCTGTTTTTTCCCGGACTTCGCAATAAAGTTCCGTTCTGTTGCAAGTTGCAAGAAGTACCGCTTCATTTATATAAGGCGAACTTATAAGCCTTTCCATTATCCTCGCCTTTGCATCATCATCAAATGCAAACAGACCTCTTATCTTTGTATCTGCGGTCTTATGACTAACGCAAAGTAATTGTATGCTCATAAACTGATAACCTCACAAGTCCTCTCGATATCCTCTTTTGTATGTGCGACTGATACAAACATTGCTTCAAACTGTGCAGGTGCAACATAAATCCCATTGTCGAGCATTTTCCAGAAATATTCTGTATATGCGTTTGTATCAGATGTAAGTGCACTATCATAATCATCCACGACCTCACCTGTCTGGAACGCAGACAAAAGCGAACCTATCTGATTTACATGGAGAGGAATGTTTTTCTCTTTTGCCATCTTTCTGTACGCATCTGCAAGTTTTTTTGCACTCTCATCTATCTGTTTATAGTATTCAGGATGTGCTTTTAAAATCTTAAGAGTTTCAATTCCTGCCGTTGTCGCAATAGGATTTCCTGACAATGTACCAGCCTGATAAACCGGTCCTGTCGGAGAAACCCTGTCCATTATCTCTTTTTTTCCGCCATATGCAGCGATAGGCATACCACCGCCGACAATCTTGCCGAGCGTAGTCATGTCCGGCTTAACACCAAAATACTCCTGTGCTCCGCCAAATTTAAGCCTGAATCCTGTTATAACCTCGTCAAATATAAGAACCGTTTCATATTTTAATGTAATATCACGAAGAAATTTTAAAAATCCCTTTTTGGGAGGAACAACACCCATATTGGCGGCTACAGGCTCAACTATGATTGCGGCAACATTTTCACCATACTGCTCCATAAGTTCTCTTACGGAGTCCTCGTTATTGTACTCCGCAACAAGAGTGTTCTGCGTATAAGAAGCCGGAACTCCCGCACTATCAGGAACAGCAGTCGTAAGAGCCGCCGAACCAGCTTTCACAAGAAGCCCGTCAGAGTGACCGTGATAATTTCCCCTGAACTTTATTATCATATCTCTGCCCGTATAACCTCTTGCAGTACGAATGGCACTCATCGTAGCTTCTGTCCCCGAATTTACAAGCCTTACTTTCTCAATAGATGGCATTGCATCAGTTATAAGTTCAGCAAGCTCCAATTCTTTTTTAGTAGGAGCACCAAAAGTAAGACCGTCAACACAGGCTTTTTTTACCGCTTCGATAACCTGTGGATGTGCGTGACCTAAAATTCCCGGTCCCCACGAACATACATAATCAATAAATTCATTGCCATCCACATCGTAAATGCGGTCGGCATTAGCACTCTTTATAAAAAGAGGAGAACCTCCAACACTGCCAAATGCTCTCACCGGACTATTAACACCACCTGGAATCTTCTCAAGTGACTTTTCAAACAAAACCTTAGAATTTTCCATATTCGACCTTATATTCATCTTGCAAAGTACCTCCATATCATCAGCTTTATAATACTTATAAATTCTATATGTTATAATCAATCTTTATCTTAAATTATAATATCTATTGCAAAACACTCTTTACCTGTAATAGATTGTACAGTCTACCCTTGTTTTTCAACATCCCTTACAATAACATCCACAATTCCTCTTGCATCAAACTCCTCTGCAACAATTTTCACCCTCAGTCCCACTTCCTCGCAGTCCCTCTTTGTCACCGGACCTATCGCAACGATATTGTCATGCTCACAACCTGCCATATCCCTTAATGCTATTGCACCTGAGCCGCTTGTCACGACAATATAATCAACATCAAGACATATCCTTTTTACTTCGTCAGCACGCCTTTCGTCCTGAATTGTCTCATAAATGCAGATTTTATCAAACTCAACCGACATTTCACTAAATTTATCCTCGATAAAGTTTTTACCCTGCTTTCCTCTTACAATAAGTATTTTATCCTTATCTGTCAATTCTTTTGACAATTCCTCCGCCAATATTTTTGATGTAAATTTTGATGGTATAAAATCCGCATATAAACCATATTTTCCGAGTGCTTTCTTTGTCGATGTACCCACTACGGCAAATCTGGCATTTGCAAGTTTTCGTATATCTACTCTTAAATCTCTCAGCCTGTCAAAGAAAATATTTACACCATTTGCACTTGTAAAGATAAACCATGAATATTTTTCAAGATTATTAAATATATCATCACAATCACTGTAATCAGGTATTGTCTCAACAAGGCTTATCGCAATCGTCTCACCGCCGTACTGCTCAAATTCTTTTTCAAGACTGTCCGCCATATTCCTTGAACCTGTTACAAGTATTCGCTTTCCGCTAAGCACTTTTTTTTCATTTTTGCTCTGCCACTCACATATCTGTTTTCCGACTCCGACAACATCACCGACCACTATTATTGCCGGTGCTTCTATATTATTTTTTCGGACCTCGTCCTTAATAGTAAGCAGATTTCCATATACAGTCCTCTGTTTTGCCGTCATTCCTTTTGATATAACAGCCACGGGGGTTTCTCCGTTCTTTCCGTTTTTGATAAGTTTTTCACAGATATTTCCAAGACTTCTAAGTCCCATCAGAAATACAAGAGTTCCCTCCTCTTTTGCAATAACAGAAAAATCAAGAGCTTCTGATGGCTTTGCAGGATGTTCATGCCCCGTAATAATATGAACCGATGAAGCAGCCCCCCGATGCGTTACCGGAATACCTGCACTTGCCGGAACACTGTACGAAGAAGAAATTCCTGACACGATTTCATAGCTTATCCCCGATTTTTTAAGTGCTAAAGCCTCCTCGCCACCTCTGCCAAAAATAAAGGGGTCACCCCCCTTAAGACGCACAACATATTTTCCGCTCAAAGCAAGATTTACGAGAAGTTCGTTTATCTCAGGCTGTTTTTTATAAATCGTATCAGCCCTTTTTCCAACATAGATAAGCTCTGCATCCATCTTCGCTTCATTTAATATTGACGGTGAGATAAGTGCATCATATACGATAACATCCGCCTTTTTAATACATCTTAGAGCCTCGATACTCAGATAATCCCTCTTTCCCGGACCCGCACCAACAAGAGAAACCATTCCTTTATTATCAGATTTCAAAACATCAACAAGCCTTTTTGCAAGATTAGCGGCAAATTCTAAATCCGTATTATCGGCATTGACCGACTTAGAAATTTTTTCCCACTGTTCATCCGATTTTTCATTTATAACAGCATACTTTGGAGTTTTTCCATCATAAGCATACATTCCCCTGAAATTAAAACCGTGCTCATCCACCGTACAATGAGCACCGCATGGTGCATTACAGCTTCCGTCAAGACATTTTAAAAATTCACGCTCAGCTTCAAGACATATCCTTGCCTTTCTGTCATCAAGTGCCGCCATAACATCTTTTAAATCACCATTTCTGCACTCGATTGCAAGAATCCCCTGCCCTGCCGCAGATATAAATTTCTCCTCGTCAGGGTATATATAATCAAGCTCCTTATCATTGTCAAGACCAAGCCTTTTTAACCCTGCCGCCGCAAGAATAATAGCATCATACTCACCTGATTTTAATTTATCTATCCTCGTTCCGACATTGCCCCTCAGTGATTTTATCGTAACATCCGGGGATATCTGCTTTATCTGGATTTCTCTCCTCAAGCTGCTTGTTCCGATGATACTGCCTGCACCGATTTTTTTTGTTTCTTTCCTTTTTAGAATAACATCCCTGTTGTCATCCCTTAAAAGAACCGCCCCAAGACAAAGCCCATCCACAAGTTCCATAGGCACATCCTTTGCACTATGGACGGCAATATCTATAGTTTTGTCGAGCAGCTTTTCCTCAATCTCTTTTGTAAAAACACCCTTGCCGCCAATCTCACCGAGCGGCTTATCAAGAACCTTATCACCATGCGTAACCACATGGACAATCTCTATTTTTTCATTCGGAAAATATTTTAAGATCTGAGCTTTGACAAGCTCTGTCTGAATTAAAGCAAGTTTGCTTTTCCTTGTTCCTATCCTAATCATACTGACCTCGTTTCTATGTATATCGGATTTGTCTGATGCAATGTACAAAATAGATAACAATAATGCAATCCCCAGCGGCATCATTTGTTTTTAATTATAATACATCCTATATAACCCAGTGGTCAAGTATGCTTTAAAATGAACATGATTAATA
>ULZO01040610.1_pt1 | contig 33263 bp, 27 predicted proteins | sample 1963181 | NCBI WGS metagenome assembly ULZO01 (sample SAMEA4835891, study PRJEB28245) | human gut metagenome | biome: gut microbiome; material: fecal sample | place: Denmark | collected 2008 | reverse complement strand
TTTCAAGCAAAATTCCCTTCTTGAACTTCGTTCAAGAAGTATCGCTCACTTTTCAAGCTCGCTCTATTTGTAAAGCTCAACTAACTTCTGTAAGTGCTCATAACGAGCCTTTGCAGCTTCCTCAGATTCCTTGAAGAGTCTCTCTGCACGCTCTGGGAATGGCTTAACAAGACGAGTATAACGAGCCTCGTTGTTAAGGAATGCCTGGTAATCATCAAAGCTTACACCCTTCTCTGAAGTAAATGTAAATGGATTCTTACCATCTGCTTTGTTTGCAGGGTTGAATGAGAAGAGGTTCCAGTAACCAGCCTTAACAGCTTTCTTCATCTCATCCTGGCAGTGGTTCATTCCACCCTTAGCGATTCCGTGGAGCTCACAAGGAGCATATCCGATGATAAGTGATGGTCCTGGATAAGCCTCAGCCTCTGCGATAGCCTTAACAGCCTGTGCTGGATTTGCACCAAGTGCAATCTGAGCAACATATACATAACCATAGCTCATAGCGATCTCAGCAAGACTCTTCTTACCGATTTCTTTACCGGCTGCAGCGAACTGACAAACTTCACCAATGTTTGAAGCCTTAGAAGCCTGTCCACCTGTATTAGAATACATCTCTGTATCAAATACCATTACATTTACATTCTCGCCTGAAGCAAGTACATGGTCAAGACCACCGAAACCGATATCATAAGCCCAACCGTCACCACCGAAGATCCATACAGATTTCTTTCCAAGATAATCTTTCTTGTCAAGAGCTGCTTTTGCATCAGGACATCCTGCTGCAGCGGCTTTCTCTAATTCAGCGATAAGAGCATTTGTTGGCTCAACATTTGCCTTTGTATCATCTTTTGTCTCAAGGAACTTGTCTACAACAGCCTTAAATTCTGCTGAAGCCTTGTCAGATGCTGCACAAGCCTTAACAGACTCGATAGCCTGGTCACGAAGGTACTTCTGACCTACATACATACCAAGACCGTGCTCTGCGTTGTCCTCGAACAATGAGTTAGACCAAGCTGGTCCTTTCTTTGTATCTTTATTTACTGTGTATGGTGCTGTAGCAGCAGGGTTACCCCAGATAGAAGAACATCCTGTTGCATTTGAGATATACATCTGCTCACCAAACAACTGTGTAATAAGACGAGCGTAAGATGTCTCTGCACAACCTGCACATGAACCAGAGAACTCAAGGAGTGGCTGGTTGAACTGGCTTCCCTTAGGTGTTGTGTCAGCAAATCCGCTGTCTTTCTTTCCTACATTTGCAACTAAGTAATCAAATACCGGCTGCTCATCTGCTTCCTCTGCCTGTGGAACCATCTTGATGGCTCCCTCAGAAGCCTTAGGACATACTGTGATACACTCACCACATCCCATACAGTCAAGTGGAGATACACTCATAGCGAACTTGTACTCTCCAGCCTTTGGCTTAGTATCAGCAAGCTTGATATTTGAAGGTGCTGCCTTAACTTCGTCCTCTGAAAGTAAGAATGGACGGATTGTAGCATGTGAACATACAAATGCACAGTTGTTACACTGGATACAAGTCTCAGGATCCCATGTAGGAACTGTTACGGCTGTACCACGTTTCTCGTACGCAGAAGCACCTGTCTCGAACTGTCCGTCAGGATTGTCAATGAATGCTGAAACAGGAAGGCTGTCTCCATCCATCTTAGAGATTGGCTCAAGAAGATCTTTAACCATCTTAACAACCTCAGGACGACCTGTGATTTCTTTTGCAGCAGCATCAGGAGTCGGATTCTTCCAAGAATCTGGAACTTCAACTTTGTGTACTGCGTCTACACCGGCATCAATAGCCTTGTAGTTCATCTCTACAACTGCATCACCCTTCTTAGAGTAAGATTTCTTAGCAGCAGCTTTCATGAACTCGATAGCGTCATCGATAGGCATAACATCTGCTAATTTGAAGAATGCAGACTGAAGGATAGTGTTTGTACGTTTACCCATACCTATTTCGATAGCCTTGTCGATAGCGTTGATAGTATAAAGCTGGATGTTGTTGTCAGCGATATATTTCTTAGCTTCAGCATTAAGATGCTTATCTAATTCATCATCTGACCACTGGCAGTTAATCATGAATACTCCGCCTGGCTTAACATCCTGAACCATCTTCATTCCCTGTGTTACATATGCAGGATTGTGACACGCTACGAAGTCAGCCTGATTGATGTAATATGGGCTCCTGATAGGGTTGTCACCAAAACGAAGGTGAGAAATTGTAACACCACCAGTCTTCTTTGAGTCATACTGGAAGTATGCCTGGATATACTTATCTGTGTGGTCACCGATAATCTTTGTAGAGTTCTTGTTGGCACCAACTGTACCGTCTCCACCAAGCCCCCAGAACTTACACTCTTTTGTACCAGGTGCTGATGTGATAGGAGCCGGCTTAACTTCTGGTAAGCTTAAGTTTGTTACATCATCAACGATACCTATAGTGAAGCGTGACTTAGGATCATCTTTTTCAAGTTCTTTATATACAGCGAATACTGATGAAGGTGGTGTATCCTTAGAACCAAGACCATAACGTCCACCTGTAAGCACTATGTCATTAAGACCTGCTTCACGAAGTGTAACTGCTACATCGAGGTATAACGGATCTCCGAGTGCACCAGGCTCTTTTGTACGGTCAAGTACGGCAATCTTCTTAGCTGTCTTAGGAAGAACTTTAAGAAGGCTGTCTGATACCCAAGGACGGTATAAACGAACTTTGATAAGACCAACTTTTTCTCCCTTAGCTGTAAGGTAGTCGATAACCTCTTCTGCAACATCACAGATAGAGCCCATAGCTACGATAACACGGTCAGCATCTGCTGCACCATAGTAGTTGAATAAGTCGTAATCTGTTCCGAGCTTATCATTGATCTTCTTCATGTATTTCTCTACAACAGCAGGTAACTCGTTGTATGCTTTGTTACATGCCTCACGATGCTGGAAGAATACATCACCATTCTCATGTGAACCACGAGATGCCGGATGCTCAGGGTTAAGTGCGTGTGCTCTGAACTCTGCAACTGCATCCATGTTGCACATTTCTTTAAGATCTTCGTAATCCCATTTTTCGATCTTCTGAATCTCGTGAGATGTACGGAAACCATCAAAGAAGTTAATGAAAGGAACTTTTCCCTCGATTGATGCAAGATGTGCAACCGGGCTTAAATCCATAACTTCCTGTGGATTTGTCTCAGCTAACATAGCGAAACCAGTCTGACGACAGGCGTAAACATCACTATGATCACCAAAAATATTTAATGCATGTGATGATACTGTACGTGCAGACACATCAAATACACAAGGTAACTGCTCACCGGCAATCTTATACATATTAGGGATCATAAGAAGAAGACCCTGTGAAGCTGTAAATGTAGTAGTAAGTGCACCTGCTGCAAGTGAACCATGAACTGTACCTGCGGCACCTGCCTCAGACTCCATCTCTACAACTTTAACTGTGTTTCCAAAAATATTCTTCTGTCCTGCTGCTGACCACTGATCAACTGAGTCAGCCATTGGGCTTGAAGGTGTGATAGGATAGATACCAGCTACTTCTGTGTAGGCATATGCTACATGAGCTGCGGCTGTATTACCATCCATTGACTGTTTAGCTCTAGCCATCTTTATAATTTCCTCCTTATTATTAAATTCTTCTCATTATCTTAACACTAATGAGAAAAAAAGTAAAGAATTGAAGTCGAATTTTTAAGGTAAAATGTCGAAATTTTGTCAGATTTATTGTACGATTTCTACATTTTTTAAAAAAACATCGTCTCCTGCTTTATCCCTGACAAACTCTTTCAAGCCTGCAATATCAATCTGTGCACTATCTGTTTTTATATCCGCATAAAGTGACATCTCATTTATTTCAGGGTCATATGCAAGATAACACTCTGCATCTTTTACTCCACCGTACTCAAGAATATATTTTTCTAAGAGTTTAAGGTCATAATATTTTCTTCCGTGAATACCGTCAGTGAGCACTGTCCTGCCTGCATTTTCAAGAAAATCAATCGTTCCGTCAGGAAGAATACGCCCAATAATCCCGGTATCATACAAAACACCCTCTCCATATGGGTACTGTACTATTTTTGCACAATTTATTGGCTCGTAGTCCATTATATAGACCTTTCCCCATGCACCATAAGGTTTCTTTGAATAGTCATCATCAAGCACATAAACCTTTATCTGTTCATCCGACTGTTCTTCTGAAATAATCTTACTTCCTGCCGCCTTATTTAATTTAGAAACATTTACATAATAGTGCTTAGGATAAACCTCCTGTGGAAGATGCTCCTTTAAACATCTTACGGAAGTCTCATCAAGCATGGCAAGTAAAATACTCTCAAAAACATCAAGGAATATTTCAAGAAGTTTTTTGTCAAAACGATTTTCCCAAAAACGAAGTTCAGCGTAATAACCATTGTCATCGTACATTACCTGAAGATGAAAAGGAAGTGAATCTAATTGAATATGCATCCTCTCCGTATTTTCTCCTCCAATCTGAGGTGTCTCAAGAATATCTCCCTGAAACTGTAAAAACATCTCACCCTGTCTCGGGCAGCTTGTCAGACATTTCATTGTTTCCATTATCTGTTTGCCCGTTCTTTTTAATAATTTTTCAACTTTTTCATGCGAAACTTTGTCATACTTGCAATAATATGTCTCAAATAACGGTCCCACAATACGGTTCCAACGGCTGTCAGTTCTGCCTGAATGTATTGAATTTACAAAAACTTCATCCTCATCTGAATACATACTTATACAATAATTAAATGCGGCGATAAACAATGCGTTCTCAGAGACACCATGCTTTTTTCCATAATAAAGTACCTGTTTTCTCGGAAGTTTATCAAAACGCTTTCTTATAACACCATACACGCCCTCTGACAGATCTTCGCATTTTGATTTATTAAGAATACTTCTTTTTAATTTTATTCCTGACATCAAAGTATCTACATATTTTATATCCCTGTCACGCACTCCGTTTTCAGTTCTTTTTTGTTCCTCGGTAATATAATCAAAAGTTGTATATTTTTCTTTTTCTACTTTTTCGCCTTTGTATGCAGCACAAAGATCCTCCATAAGGATATTCATGCTAACTCCGTCCCCCATAAAATGTGCAACATCGAAGAACAGATAATTAAACTTTTCCCCCTCAAACACATGGATATGCACAAGATTGTCATTTTCTCTGTACTTAAATGGAACAATAAGCTCCTGCATTTTCTTTTCGGCATCTTTATCTTGAATTTTTTCTACTCCAATATCTATATTTCTATTATCATCCCTATATATTGCATAATATTTCTGCTCTGTCGGCTTGACAATGGCTTTAAGTGACGGATGTGCATCAAGAACAATGCCTATAGCCTTTATAAGTCTGTCCGTCTCAACAGTCTTATCCATTCTAAATATAAACGGTAAATTTCCCGTTGTATTGTCAGGTATTATATATGCGAAATATTTCTGCATGGCAGTAAGCGGATATACCTCTTTAACCATTTTATTTTCTGCATCTTCATCAATAGTTTTTTTCTGTTTTGTCTTGATTTTAATAAGTGCTTCAAGTTTTAATATATCTGCATTTTCCATAAGCTCAGAAAGCGTTATATTGACATTTATTTTCTCTGACAGTTCCGTAATAAGAATAGAACTTCCAAGTGAATCAAGACCACAATCATAAAAATTGTCATTTATTCCAAACTCAGTGTTGCCTATCTGTTCGGCTATCATGTCATATAACTGTCTCTGGATTTTTGTTTCAGCCTTTGTGCTGTTTATTTTTTTCTTATTACTTTCCTCTTTCTCATCAAAATAAACTTTTCTTATTATTTTGTTTGAGGATGTTTTTTCAAATGCAGTTTTTCTCACTGTCACATCCGCAATCCTTGCATATGACGGCAACTGCTCATTATGTTTTTTAACCAGAATATTTATGGCAGTTTCAATATCCGTAATACCGTTTACCTGTGCATATTCATAGTTTGGATAAATCTCTGCCGCTATAATATCATCCTTTCCATAGACGATAATATCCTGAACAAGCCTGTCCTCATCAAAATAATTTTCTATCATCTCCGGAGAAACATTTTCTCCATTGCTAAGTATTATAAGATTTTTCTTTCGTCCATTTAAATACAAAAAATCCTCATCATCAACATATCCGAGATCTCCGGTGCAAAGCCATCCATCCTCAGTAATCGCTTCTTTTGTAAGCTCCTCGTCATTATAATATCCCATCATGACAGACGGGCTCTTAACCTGTATCTCCCCGTCAACTATACGGACATGGCAACCTGTCACAAGATGACCTACTGATGCCATTTTATCTCTGCGTGTATAATCGGGTACTGATATTTTAGGCGAACACTCAGACATTCCATATCCCTGTCCTGTCACTATTCCGAGGTTTAACAGTGCATCTGACAATGTTTCTGACAGATAACCTCCTCCACTTACAAGACGGTTAAGACGCTTTCCGAGAACTTCCTCTTTTATTTCCACTATACTTCTTTCAGGATTCTTTTTTCTGAGTATTGCAATACGGTTTACGAACATTTTTGCTATCATCGGTACAACACGAATGACTGTCGGCTGAAACAATTTTATGTAATAAAGGATTTTTGACATATCATCACAGATACACAGCGTACTTCCATAACGCAGAGCAAGAAGCACATCACTGCTTATACAGAATATATGATGAATAGGAAGAACATTTAAGCATACCTCTTTTGCATCATCGGTACAGAACATATTGTCAATAAGATTTGCATGAGAAAGCATAACCCCCTTGCCATGTCCCGTAGTTCCCGAAGTAAAAATAATCATGGCACACATATCAGGCTTTATCTTTTCTTTAACAGTTTCGCCCCTGAAAACCTTGTGCATAATAGGAACATTGCGTGAATTTTTCCTTGTCTGGAGACATATAAACCTTTTTATAAAAGGACAAAGTTCCCTTAATTCATCTGCCTGAGAAGAAAAAGAATAGTCATAGAATAAAATATCCGTATCGGCTTTTTTAAGATTTTCAGCCATTTTCTGTGCCGTAAGTTTCACATCCATAGGTATCGAAACTCCGCCGCCACAAGGTACTCCGAGAAGAACCGTGAGATATTCATAACTGCATTTTCCAAGAACTGCCGCATGAATCTTATGCCCTGCTTTTTTATTCTGCCCTTCAATATAAACAGCTACAGACATTGTGTCCATGGAAAAAGTTCCATAACCTTTTTCAAATATCGTGTCATCTCTCTCATACCGTAAAAAAACATTATTCTCAAATTCTTTTCCGATATTTTTTACAAGTTCCAAAAGAGTTTTAGTATTATTAAATGTAATCATTCTACTCCTCCCAAAAATGTGTTGCAGACATTTGCGAAACTGAGTGTCTGCACGGTTAATTGAACAATGTGAACATATTTTATAAAACTTCCGCAAATCTTCTGAATTATTTCGCATTGCGAAATTTATTACATTCTACCACTTTTTATTTTATTTCGCAATACGAAATATTAAACAAAAATTATTTTTTTATTTTTTATAGGTAAGAAGTATTTTCAAAAGCCTGATAAGTTCCTTCGCATCATCATATCCCAAAATCTCAAACAGTCCACGATACTCCTCATGAATTTCTTTTCTTCTTCTGGCAGCTTCTTTTTCGCCCTCTTTTGTGAGTACAACATCAACCACTCTCTTATCTGTTTTATTTTTCTGTCTTATGATAAGTCCCTTTTTCTCCAATGCCGTGAGTATATCCGTCATTCTCCCCGGAACAACATGAAGTTTTTCCTTTAATTCCCCCGCACTGACAGCCTCTTTTTTTGTGAGCAGATACCATAAAACACCATACTCTCCTCTTATACTGTCGAAAAAAGCACGGTTTTCCGGTCTGTTTAATACCTGTGCCAAAAGATTATATAACTGTTCTCCTAAGTCCTCTAATTCCATAATCATCCTCATTTTTCAGAATTTTATATCGGAAGATATGCAGAGCAAAATTTAGCCCTTGACACTCATACCACTACTTATATTAAAGTATGCACTGTAAGCCACAGCTAAATCTTCTCTGTCTTCCGATTATTATAATGCAATAGACAAAAAATCTTTTACTTCTGCATCATCTATAGCAGATTGTTATCTTACTAAAATTTACCACACCTATAAGATGTGAATCCCCTTTTAGGTATAGAAAATCTTAGTATATAATATTAAGCCATGCCATCTTTCATCTTTATTCATACGATTTAAAATCCAAATAATTTATCTATATCATTCTGTTCAATCACTCCAATATGAGCTAAAGTATTTCTCATATTTTTTAGTAAACGAATCTTATCGCTATCATTTGCGTCTACCATAATTTTCCTAGTCGTTACCAGAAATGCAATGGTTCCAAGTTCTACACCAGAAACCTCATCTATTTCCTCTCCATACGCAGCTCTAAGCGGAAGCAATGGCTCAATCTGATTCTTATATTTTGAAATAACCGAGTTTCTGTGTTCCTCAATTAATGGGAATATTATTTTTATCTGTGCTCTCCACAACCTATCCTTTAACTGTTCATCTGATTCTTTTACATCAAAGACCGTTCCGTCGCTTCTGTAATTATCCTTAGCAGCTTTTCTTATCTTATCTATCGGATTATTTAAGAATTTTCTTCCCATGGATATACAAATTGAAGCAAGTTCTATATCATCAGGCAGCATACTTGAAACAGCTTCAGACAGATACTGCTTAAACAATTTTGATTCTTTTAACTCCGCAGCTGCAAGCATATTGAAAACATAGTTATCATATTCCTCTATTGAATCATCATAACTAATAAGTTTTATACCTTTTGTTTCTTTGAGCAATGATATATCATTTGTCTCAATAACAAACAAACCGCCGGTTTTGTTTTTTTCAAGTGCCTTATTGTAATCAGTGATAAAACTATGCCATCTTTTTACCTGCACTGCATCAACTTCACTAACCCAGAGAATACTTTGATTTAATGTTATCTCCTTTATTTGTGCAAGAAACCGCGGATAACCAATACCAGGTCTGTAGTGAGCTCTAACCTCCTGTTTACAAAACTTATTGATCAAATACTCACCAGGCTCAATTCCCTGATCACATTCTTTCTTAAATGACCTGGTAGAATTGTCACGCATAATATATGAATTCACGATTTCCATCATAGATGCATACCATGGAACATATTTTGGAAGCTGTAATATAACACTATATCCAGAATTGATACTTTCAGAAATATTTTCAACAAACCGAACCGCATTTGTAACTTTATTCCACCATATCTGATCCATTGTCACTCCTCCATATACTGTTCAAGTTTATCATCTACTTCGTTAGTTGTTCCCATCATCTGGAAAAAGCTATATCTCGAGAATAAATACAAGTTATTGACTGTCTGTCTAAAAATATTCAATTCCAGAAGCTCCTGCATAAGCCCATCGATAACATTCTCAGGCTGTTCCATAACTTTCTTAACCGAATAATCTTTTGCTGCCTTTATAATATCTTTTGCAGAAAAGCCTTCAATTTCAGATGCAGAATTAGCATTCTGGTGATAAAGATACGCCATTAAAAGTGCAATGATATAATACATATTATCCTCATCCAGTTTAAGAGTAATCTCAAATTTTTCACGAACCTGATTCATGAAAGAAGTATCTGACAGCACCTTTTTAATGTGGTTAGGATTTACTTCATATGCAGGTGTATCTGCCTGGTCATATCCTGCGTAGTCACCCTTACGCATTGCTTCAATGAGATTAGCACAATACAACTGTATCAAACCTGGAAAATAATTTGTATTAGCCAGAATAAGTGATACAAGCGACTGTTTATCTTTTGGAAATCTTAATCCAAGACAATATAATGGTTCCTCCAGCAACTGTCTTGCCTCCCTCAGGCTAAACGGAGTAATCGTAATTGATGTAAGTTGTGTCAATACGCTGTTTTTTGATAATGCAGCATCTCTCTTAAACCTCACGATATTATGAAGCCCAGCAATAACAAATTTAAATCTGTCCATGCCAATGCTCTGTATGTCCTTCAATGCATCAAATGGCTGATAAGTAACTTCCTCACAACTCTCGATAAACACATCCGCTTCATCAAGAAGCAGAAGAAAATATGGTATGTATGGAAGTTTCTTATCCTGCAATCTTCTCTTAATTGCTCTGGCAAGTTCATCCCAATCCGTTGTATTAATATCTGTATCCAAAATCCCCCTATCATAAAGTTCATTACTAATCTTCTTAGCGGCACGCCTATAATCCATTCCCTTAATCTCAATATACACAGCTCTGTCATGATTATCATCATTATCAATGTTCATCTGTGCCATTTTAAGAAGGGCTGATTTTCCAAGCTGACGGCCACCATAAACAATATTAACACCCGCAGACGATTCAATTTTTTCAAGTTCTTCTTTTCTGCCTATAAAAATTTCAGGCTGCATAACTTTTGATGAATCCCATACATATGGTTGATAGTATGAAAAAGGCATCATAGTAGACATTAATATCTGATTTATGAACTGAACGCTATAGTTATTTGCCAGGAACATAAGCAGAACTCTGTCAAGAACTGCAAATACCTTATCTCCCATATCAGATTTAATCTTTCGGGCAAGTCTTCTCCTCTCTGCTAACGGAAGTGCATAATCAAGTAAAACTAACGTATTCTTTGTTCCACCAATATTTTTAAATTCCTCAATAAGTCTGTCTGCATCAAATTTTCCAAAAAGACATACAGTCCTAAAACCGTCCTCTACTGCTTTTGAACCAAACGCCGCTATAGGATGTTTATAATTAACTTTTCTTCCTTTAACTTCCTTAAGTGTGACGAGGTAATTTTCAATCTTACCAATCTTCGGCTGCTTCTGCACATTAGCACCCGAAAAACCTAATGCGTCCAAAAGCACAGATAACTTCTGTGTGTTCAAAGCCTGTCCATTTGACATCCAGTTAGAAATAAGACGGCTGGCACCCTTATCATCCTTATTATGTATTCTCTGTTTTACCAGATCACTTACTTTCTTGCTGCTATTTGACACAATCTTGTAATTATAGTCATAATCATCAATAAACTTCTGTAAATAATCAATTTCATTAACCTCATATTCCTCATCAGACTCATCACTATTTATCCTGGATAATAAATCTTCTGCAACCGTGTAATTCTGTGCATCAATCATCTCCTGAATACGATAAATACGTTTCTGCATGAGCTCTCCATCTCCGCTTACTTCCTTAATCTTATCTAATTCTTTAAGAAGTGCCTTTCCTCTCACCTTGGCATCCTCATGAATCTTGAGGCGATACTTCTCCAAAACCATATTAAAGAAACCATAGTTTTTTGATTCATTTGCATAATCAAACCATTCGTAAGCTATTTTCTGTATTTTTTCCTTTTTATTTTCCTTTGTTTCTTCTATCTGACCACAGCTCTGAGCTAATTCAAGGTTTTCAATAAAATCATCAAGTTTAATCTTTGCATCTGCTTCAGCTTTCTCCACAGATTCCTTAACATTATATTTATCTTCGTCAAATTTTACACCATTCTCGGTCAAGTACTCTGCAATCAGTTCCGCCGTTCCATAATCATCACCATAATTGTTGAAGATGTAATCCAGTTTTTCTTCAAAAGTCATCAATTTAGAATTTGAATGTCTTAAAATACGGTTACTAAGTGAAAGTTCTTCAAAATCAACAAACTTTCCACGCATATCCGGAAGAAATTCCTCATCAAGAAGGATTTCATTTCCTCTTAGGAAGTCAATATAGTAATACTTATGCATCTTCTCATCATAATTTCCCCCAAGTCTTGCAAGAAGTTCCTCTATTGTGTTCTTTAATACAACAGCACCCGCTGCTTCTTCAATATCTGTACTTTTTCCCTTCTCCTCAGCATCCTGAACAGCCATTTGCAGATTTTCAATCAGCTTCTTCTTGATCGTCATAAATCTCTTTGAGCCTTCATCATCAACCAGGCTGCCTGTTGCATCAACTAATGTAATCCAGTCACACAATAGTTTTAATACCTTGTCAATGGCTTTGATAAGATTATTTCTAAGGTCACTCATAAGTGGCGTAGTTTTATAATGAGTGGCACCATTTTTGAGAGCCTTATCCCAGTATTTATCAATAAACTTATCAACCTTATGATTATCTATGTTGGCATAATCCAAAGAACACCCGTCACCGATAAAATTCTCAATAAGGTATCCTCTGCAAATATCTGCGAGCTCATTATCTTTGTCAAGAACAGCCTGCAAAAATACTGCCAGATCTCTTTCTTTTGAAAAAATCAAGTTCCAAGTTTTAAGAAAACGCTTTACATTTTTATGATTTTTAGGCTGCCCTAAAACATAATTATCATAATACATCTTTGCATCACGACATAATACATCCAATGCTTTATTTACAACAACTTTGTCCTTTGCCCTATAAGCCGCATATACATCAACACCCTTATGTATAGTTTCCTTAAATGATGCAAGGATATAAATTGCATTTGTTAATCCGATACTGTTTTTTACAACCGAAAGCTCTTTTATACTTGCCTGTAATGCCTTCAGACTATAATCAAAGCTAACATGATTCATAAAATAATTTCTAAGGCTTGCTGCTGCCATAAGGTACTTACTAAACAAATCATTACCTGTAGAATACAGAGCAAAAATCTTTTGCGAATTGTATGAGCAGCGCATCCAGGGAGCGTTTACTGCATAAGCAAGTTTCTCATAATTTTCCGAGATCATACTATTATCATCCATCAAAGAACGAAGATATGTTGTAGCACAATATGTTTTGTCATTGACAATCATTTGATAAACATCCTGCATAACAGAATTCACATCAATTTCTATGTCTGCCTCTTTAATTTCGACCTTTCTTTCATCTTCGTTTATTTCAGAAATCTGTGTTTCTATCATATCTGATATATTCTCTGATTTCTTTGATATATCCGCTTCCGTTTCCGTTATAACTTCATTTACAGCTTCTTTTATTTCTGCATACTCAACTTTACTTTTCTCTTCAAGACTGTTATAACTTTTCTCCGTTACTTCTACTGCTGATATTTCATCACTATTCTCTTTCGAGTCAATTTCCTCAACATTAAACATTGAATCAAATTCAACAGCCTCATTTGAACCATACTTAATAAATCTATCTTCTGTAAGTAAATAGCAATACAATTTGTCAGCATCAAAATCAACTTTATCAAGCAAAAAGTCTGCAAGTTTATTTGTGTAATCAAAATCTATACCGGTTACAACATAATGACAATTATCTACTCCATCAAAGCAAACTTCCTGAATATTCTCTATCAATTTGTCTGCTTCACTTCCATCTTTAAAAAAGGCACCAACAAATACATAAGCCTTATCTTTTGACTCATTATACATACGATAGGCAAATGTTCCATTCCAAATTGTCTCTGAAATATTGAACTTTTTAGCGTCAAGTTTATCTAAGTATTTTTCCAGCAATTTTGTGCATCCAATACTTGCAAGCACTTGATTTAAAGTATCTTCTGCATAATCATCAGCTGTTGGGCTGACAGTACTCTTAACCTTTAAAATTTTTCTTGCTTCCCTAGCCTGCATTGCTTTCCAAAATCTAGGTGATGGACAATAAAATGAACCAATTCCACTTACACCATATTCTCTAACATATCCTTTCTTATAAAGATGATCGAGTGCTAACTCAATCTTATTTACAGACATATTCGAAGATATAGCAATCATCTCTGCAGTTGAAAAAGCGAAGTGTTCCATTGCCGCAAGCGATACAATATTTGCAGATGTATTGAGCATACTCATTTCATTCTTAAAAATCTTTGCACCAACTTTATTTGACTCGGCATTGCTTATATGTGCAAAAAACGACTTATCAAAAACATCATCTGTAATAAGTAATCCCTTCTCGACAATTTCCTCTTTTACTTTACTCTCTTCAACATTTTCACTAATCACTTCCGTTGTACAAGCTATCTCTTCAGGCACATACTCATTTGCAGAAGCTATTTCTTCCTTATTTTCGTCAGTCTTTACTATATTTTCTTTTTTATCATGTGAAGCAGCCGATATATTATCCTCATTGAAATCGAATGTCTCAACGAATTTTACTTTTTGAGTTTCTGATGTCCCTGAATCTTTTTCATCAAGCTCAGTTATTTTTTCATCAGCAGGAATTTTTATTGTTTTTTGCATAACCGCTTTACCAATCAAATCATTTCCAAACGCCTGAGATAATTCAAGAATCAGAGCTACAATCTTTGCATAATCTGTCTCCTGAATAGCCTCAATAAACTTAGCATATGGCTCTAATTCTTTCTCTCTGTCTGCTGTATATCCATCAAGTTTTTTTTGCAACTCATCTTTCTTAGCATCAAGCAGTATCTTCGTTTCTGTATCATCTGTTTCAAGAAGTAAAAATCTCTTATATTTAGCTAACTTAGAATTCACTTTAATATCACTGATTGCCTGAGCAATATCCTTTTCAATCGTTTCAATCTCCTCTGACATATCCTTGTCTAGTCCAGCAGATGCATACATCTTCTTGCATTTTTCATTCATATTGTTTATTTCAATCAATCCGCACATAGTATGCTCCAATACTTCAACCGAAATCAATCTCTTCTCTTGAACGCAGGATGTAATACAATTCAAATCCTCTTTAATTTCATCCATCCTAGAAGATATTGCATCGAGCAGTTTTTGCATTTCTAGTAGCTGCTCTATTTTATCCATATTAACCCTCATTTCTGCACACATTTTTGCATATCAAATTTGTATCAAGTGTACGAAGACACAAATTTTTTGTGTGATAAATCTTATTTTTCACACCAGTCTTCAAATTTATAATCTTCATATGTGATAATATTTCAGATTTAGTGATTTATTATCTAAAAAAAGACTTAGTCATGTACACATTATTTTTATAATATTTCCCTCTCTGATATTTATAAAAATTATAACTTAACATAATAACATTATAGTTGTAAAAATACCAAAAATCAATACATACATTTATTTATACTAATAAAAGGCCGTTGCACTAACGATTTACAAACATTAATGCAGCAGCCTCGGTAATTTTTCTTCTATAATAATATTAAGCCATGCCGTTAGCAGTCTTGTATTTATAAAGCATCTCTGCATGGTTCTGTTCTTCTATCTGTATATCTGCCATAAGTTTTCTTAGTGCGGCATTTGCAAATCGGAATACTTTTGAATTGTACTCTGATGAAACCATCTTTTCAGTTCCGATACAGTCTGTAACCAAAAAACAGTCTGTCTTTTTATCCTCGCTGTTGTCTGCCTGTGTATATGTCACCGGCGGTTCGTAATTTTTTCCGTCATCATCGTTACAATTACACTCAGGCACTTCTCCCTCAAGAACCTTACCAAGTGTGTCATAATGTTTCTGCTCAAGTTTCTCAATCTTTCCAAAGAGATTTTTAAGTTCCATATCGCAAGCCTGCTCCTTATATCTGCGGTATTTCTCCACACAGCTTTTCTCCTGCGTCTGTAATTCCTTTATAACATCCATTTCTTTCTGTTCTAAAACCATTTTGAAATCCTCCTGTTTTTTATTTTCGTTCCAAAATAGTATGTGCAATTAAAAGAAATGTATGCAACGCACTAATGTATTCTGCTCATATTTAACATTACTGCATAATATTATGTTAGGGTCAAAAGTAGATAGCAATACATATTTATATGCAAATCTGCTTCATGTCGGTGTTTGCAGGATTGCGAAAATTGCGTAGCAATGAAGCAATCCGGAGTATCACCGTCTGGGTACTTTAAATTTTTTTCGTCTTGCATATCGTTTCAATTATTTTATCTCCACCTTTTGGTATACCCTGTACAGTATCGGTTGAAAAATCAAGCATACCACTGCATATACTGGAACAATAACAGTTGCTATTGTTGTTACTTTACTTCCCAATGTGATAAGTCCAGCTTCTTTGATATCCAAATAAATTTCTAATAACTGGTCTGGAAAGAAAGTGCATAATCCAGGCAATGTAATAATTCTGCTTAAAAATGGAAATACACATAGCACAATGAATGGTACAATAACGGCAGTTGGCGTAGAGTGTGTAAACGCTGATGCCAACATTGCGAGTGTAGCTGCAAATATCGTTCCTATATATCCACCCAGAACAATAAACAGATATGCCTGTAAAAAAGTAATATTATAAACACTTCTCCACAAATCCAACTGGATTGGACAGCTTGCGCCGTCTGCACCTAATACAAAAAGTACGATAAATGTATATAGAAATACAAACATCAGATAAAATCCCGTAGTAATATAAAAACCTGCTCCTACCTTTGCGAAAATCCCTCTGCTTCTTCCAAATCGTGCAGAGAAAAAAATGGAATCTGCTTTTGTCTGAAATTCATCTGAAAATATCCCGGATACCAGAAAACCGATTACTAATGCCAACACTAGAATAAAGGTTGATATATTTTGTAGTAATGCAGCCCAACCGTCTATATATTTATAGTAAAAGGGAGTTTTCAGTTCTTTATATTTCTGAATCATAAAATCTTTTTCTGCCTGTGTAAATCTTTCTTCTCCAGATTCAAGCCAATTTTTTAAAGTAGAAATTCTTCTTTCATAGATTGTTCCAACTTCATCATCAGAAATCTGATCCGTTACATAATAATTATAATCTCTGTAATCGCTGAAAGCACAAATAATGACATCCATAATACCTACTATGCCTTGCTTTTTTGCATATGCCTTATTTTGTTCTGTAATGTCATCCGACAATGCCTCTTTCGAACTGTTAATTGTCCTGTTCTCTTCCAATACCTTGCTTAATGTATCTGCTGTTAAATAACCTGCCCATTGGTTTTTGGCTTCTCTTAAATCTCTTGCAGCCGAAATTCCAACAGAAGAATTTCCATTTTCATCAACATACTCCACTCTGTTAATCGTTAATATACTGGTTATCGCAAGTATTACGAATAACACTATGACAGCAATTCTATTTTTTGATTTAGAAAACACTTTTTTAATTTCATAACGCAGCATTTTCATCACCTGCTTTCTCTCCAAAATAATATAAAAATACATCTTCCAGTGACGCTTCTACACGCATTGCATTCTCAACCGGTTTTTCGTGAGAAATAATTCGCAGCATAACCTGATTTATTTCTGATTTCATATTGGAAATTTTATATTTTTCCATAAAATCAGATACCCTGTTTTTCGGCACAAGACATTCCCATACTGTTTCTGTCATAGAATTTATCAGTTCGTCAATACTTCCTTTATGCAGAATTTCCCCGTCTTTCATCAACCAGATTTCATTCGCAATATACTCGATATCTGAAACGATATGTGTCGATAATAACACCAGTCTGTCTTCTGAAAGTTCGCTAATCAGATTGCGAAATCGGATTCTTTCATTTGGATCAAGTCCTGCTGTTGGTTCATCAAGTATTAAAATCTTAGGATTATTCAACATAGCCTGTGCAATTCCGGCTCTACGCTTCATACCTCCGGATAATTTTTTCATTTTTTTATGAGCTGCTTTTGAAAGACCAACCTTAGCGATCAATTCTTTCACTCGCTTTTTTGCAACAATAGGACGTATTCCTTTTAGTGCTGCAATATAAAGTAAATAATCCTCTACCGTAAATTCAGGATAAAAGCCAAAATCCTGCGGTAAATACCCCAATAACTTGCGATATTCACTGTCCATACTGAAAATATCTTTTCCATTACAACATATCGTTCCGCTTGTTGGCTTTAAAAGGGTACACAACATTCTCATTAAAGTTGTTTTTCCTGCTCCATTTACACCTAAAAGACCATATACACCATTCGTCATAGTGAGATTTATATGATTAACTGCTGTAAAATCTCCAAACTCTTTCGTTAAACCATCAAGTTCTAATTTCATAAAATGACACCTCCAAATATTGATTACAATTCTTTAAAATACGGTATATAGCAAAACCAAGAAAAATCATTGCTAAACCAAACAGCATTAACCATATAGGAACTGTAACCATAACATATATGTTTTCATTTAAAACAATGAAAAGCCATAATGCACTCCATATAACACACAGAACAATCGCAACCGTTTCACTAAAAGAGCGCTTGCTGCACAAAATTCCGAAACAGATACAGGCAGTTACGCAAAGCGGAAAAAGAAATTGAACAACTAATTCTGATAATTCATAATGCAGACCTGCTGACGCGGCTCCTAAAAACAAAGTGATGAAAAAAATATTTGTAACACCAAATAACAGCATACGTGCTGCATATACTTGTTTTAGTGAATAATAAGAGACTGCTTCTATCTCCATACATTCGCATGACCTGTTTTTCCACAGTTCCGGAATAATAAGGATAACAAATAGCGTGGCTACAACACCCATACTTCTTTTTAGATATATTTCATCATGGATAGAACTTAAAGCAATCCATAATGCCACTAAAATCATAAATTGAAGAACCCACCATCTTTTTTGTATCACACGAAGCTGTGTCCACAAAAAATCATGATAAAAAAGCATTCGTTCTTGCTCTGCCATAAAAAAGGCATTTTTAGATTTAAAAATGGTTTCCTGTATTTTTTCTTCGCTAGCTTCCACTTGTATGTTTTCCCTATATTTTTTTATCTTTTCTTTCTGATTCATCAAATTTCTCCTTCCCGAGAAGTTCCCTCAACTGTTTCCTTGCTTTTTGCAAACGATACTTTACAAGTGGAAGTCCAATTTGCAATGTATCAGAAATTTCTGTTAATTTTAGTTCTTGAAAATAATAAAGAGTAATTACTTCTCTTGATTCATCTGGAAGTTGTTCTAAAGCCTGTTCGATCAAAACTCTATTCAAAATTTGTTCCGTTTGATTTTCTTCCACAAGCTCAATTTCTTCAAGAAGTGTTTCCTTTGTTTTCTTCAAATAATCTTTGCATAGGTTACCTGCTATCGTATATAAATAATTCAGTGTTTTCCCTTTATAATGATAATCGGGTAATTTTGAAAAAAAACGTATAAAGGTTTCCTGCGTGAAATCCTCCGCATATGTTTGATCGAAACAATGATGATAACAGTAGCTTAAAATTTCTTGATAATACTTGTGGACAAACAAATCAAAAGCATTATCATCACCTTGCTTCATTTTCCTGATTAGTAGAAAATCATTATACACAAAATCCCCCTTCCTCATTATTAGAAGTTCAAAATATTTATCCCGTTCTATAAGGTATAACGATTGAAAGCTATAAAAAGATAGTCCAAATCGTTTTTTTATTTATAAAAACAATCTCAAAGTATTTTTTATTATTGTAACGGTCCGAGCCAACAGCCTCAACTATACCAATACTTTTAAATACCTTTCTATCTGTTTTCCCAAAAAATATTTCTTTTTTCCTCAATTTCCGCTCAATGTCTTTTCCCTCCAATTTTCGTATGCTTCCCCCGTGTCAAATTCTATCGTTGCTTTTACCGCAATGCTTTGTGTAAGTGCCGATTGAATCAGCACATTATGACACATTGGTGCCATGCCATCACCCTCGCCGTGATTTTGTTCCGGGTCAATCACATCTTTAATTGCTCTTTCTATATTAGCAATGTTGCATATATTAACTATCTTATAATCGTTAAAATCAACCATATCCCCTCCCTGAGTTTTTTTGCACTAAAAAAGCACCTTTTCAGGTGCTAATCTTCCATAATGTCCTTTACATGCTATTATCCATAGAAATCCATTTTTATCCATGTTGTAAACCAATCTGTTCATGTCATCAATTCGCCTGCTCCACGCTTTTCTATGTTTGAGCTGCTCAGGCTTGCCAATTCCCTCTGACAATATCTGCTTCCTCATCTTCCCATTCTTCTGTACCATCAATGTGCATATTGACACCAATCGAAGGTATTCCATGCATATGGGACGGATTAATGGCATTGTAAAGTTTCATAGCTTCCTCTATCGTTTCAATGCCCTCATGGGACTCTCCTATAGTGTGAAATTCTCCACATTCTGCAACCGTAAATGTGATATGGACTGTCTCTGGTTCAATCACAGGCTCTTTTGCCAGAGCCGATATAAAATCATATTTTCTCACGCAGTTCTCCTTCCTGTCATAGATACGACAAAAAGGCAGCCACATCCTCTGCATGACTGCCTTTCCATGATTGAATGTTACGATTATTCGATTGCACCAAAGCTGAAACTTTTGCCCTCCTGTGCTTTTTTGGTGCAAACCTTGATTTTACCTCTGCAACCCTCCCCTCTAATGCCTGAAACATAGCGTCTACCTGTTCCTGTGTATATTCATAGGAACTGCAGTTCGCAAGATTTTCCAGTCTTCCAAGGGCATCCACTGCCTTATTCATGCGGTACTCGCCAATGCGGATAAACTTCTCCGCCTTTGTCTCATTTTCCTTTGCTGCAGGTTCACCCTGCATTTCCTCTGCTGTCATTGTTGCATTTGTTTCTTCCATGTGTTTTTCCTCCATTTTTTGATAAAAAAAGAGAGCGTATAGGTTTTCCCATACGCTCTGACGCTGTGTTGCTATTTAGTTATGTGTGGTATTAGTGTTGTCCCGACAAACGGGAAGTTGTCAGATACTCATTTGTCTGTTTAAATATATCATTATTTGTTTTTATTCATTTCTACTATGTATAGTGATTCCAACATAAAAGTCAAATCTTGCGGAGAATCTCCATCGCCTCAACCTTGTCCGTTCTTCCTACAAGGAACAGGTCAACGGCTATTTTTAGACCTAACTGATGGCCTTGCTTCCATGCACTCGACCTTATTATACTGAGAAATATGCATTAAACAGAGAAGCAATCCTATTACTTCTTCGCATTCTCTTCCAATTCCAACATGTATTTATCAAAGTCAGACATAAACAATCTGTCCTGAATAACACGATACTTTTCAAATTCAGTCTCGGCTTTAGCCTTGGCAATCTCTGCCGTGATCTTTCCTGCATCCTGAAGGACCTCTCTGTCATCAGCCATCAGGAATAAATCCAGACGCCTTGCCCAGTCCTCCATTGTCATCGGAATGTGACGCTCTGCACGATCCTCTGCCAGATCCAGGTATGCCGAAACGATACGCTCTAATGAACGCATTTCCTGATCAGAAAGATAATTTTTTGCAACACTCACATCACTTTTTACAATCTTTCCTTCCGGTGCTGCTGCCCACGTGGTCAGCCCCATATGTGGCTTATCAGCATCTGCTCGCTCATAAATCAACTCTGCTGCCGTATGTCCGTGAACTGCATAATGCATCTTGTTCTGAACCTTGGCAAAAAACCGCTTTGTCGTTTTTGCTGTGCGGTCGTAATCAAGAGCTGTAGCATAGATGTCCGTTATCTTCTGATAGAATCTACGCTCAGACAAACGGATCTCACGAATCTGCTCAAGCAAACGATCAAAGTATTCTGTTGTGAGCACGGAACCACCGTTTTTTAAGCGCTCATCATCCATGACCCAGCCTTTGATGGTGTAGTCCTTTACGATGCCATTGGCCCACTTACGAAACTGCACTGCTCGCTCATTATTTACCTTGAATCCAACTGCAATAATCATTTGAAGATTATAATGTTTCGTATCACGAGTAACCTGACGTGAACCTTCGGTTTGAACTATTCGGAAATTCCGAATAGTTGCAGACTCTTCTAATTCACTATCTGCATAAATCTTTTTAATATGTTCATTTATCGTTGGCAAACCAACGTCATACAATGAGGCCATCATCTTCTGTGTCAGCCATATATTCTCATCCTCATAGCGCATCTCGATACTGTCCTGCTGGTCGCCAACTGAGGCAATATAGGTCAAATATTCCGCTGCACTGGAACGGATGGTTATTTCATCTTTTTTCTTTTTCAAATAAGAGGCCTCCTTTATAAATCGAAATGTCAATACTCTGTTCCACCAGAGTATGTTGGAAAAACTGTAATGTAACATTCCAAAATCTATTTATTATTTGCATATTTTGCCCATTTGTAGTGAATTATTAATAACAATTGGGATATGTGTTTGCAGATACATGCTTGGGGGAGATGAAGAAATCGGACTCCTCTTTATTTATTAGGAAAAATAGTAGCACCAAAAGGAATATCTATTCCACTTAGGCTACTATTTTTATTCACTCAGCACTTTCCCTCACATCTTGATATCATTGATAAGAGCTGTAATGAATACAATGCTCTGCATTTCAAGAAAAACTTTGCAGAAAGAAAACAAATCTACCGAAAAGAAAATCAATGCTCTAAACCACTTTTTCTAATTGTTTGAAAATTTCTTTTCCATAACTTATATATTAAATACAAATAATCTTTTTATTCAAATTCTATTTCTTCTTCTGCCTTACTATATACATCAATTTGATTTTGTATATCAATTCGATTTACAAGCCATCCTCTAACCATACAAAGCTTAATAAAGTCATCAATTCGATTAACTCCATTCATTTCTTTAAGAGTAACAACTACTCCAAACTGTAATCCTCTTCCAGCTTTCGGAGTTAAACGTTCTTTAATCTTTATACTCAGCCCCCACATGCCAGCAGGATATGCTTTTCTCGGTCTTGCCTTCTCCTTTAATGCTTCACTAATATGTTTTACATTATCCCATTTGCGGTACAGCTTTCTTGCATCTTCTTCATAAATACTTTGAACTCCTTCATCCGCCTGCTTGTTATAGTCAATAGCTTTAATCATTGCTTTTCCATTTTTCTCTATTATTCTTCCGAAATGAAGATCCATCTCAGTACTTGTATAATCAACCCCCTGATTTCTATCACATTTAGGAAAATAAGCTAATGTTGCCTTAGCAAAAAAAGGATGTGCATTCATATCTTGCGGAACCGGAATATTATAAGTATACGTTTCATATTCATCAATAGTACCACTCATAATAAATCTAATTTCATCATCTTTAGAATGCGTAATATCTTCTATTCTCTTTGGTACAATTCCATATCCCATTGAATATGAAATATTATCTTGTCGATTCCACCCCGCCGCAGAATCAATTATTAAGGCTTTTGCTACTTCTCTACTTAATCCAACAATATGAATTAAATATGCCATTTTTCTTGCAATCCATGGTGCTGCAAATGAAGTTCCACATACAGTTGCCATCCCCAATGGTTCACATACTGTTATTTTTTCATCTCCATCACCACCATAATAGCATATATCTGGTTTATAAAAAAACGACAACACGGGTCCTACTCTCGTATATGATGCTGGTTTTCCTTTAAAATCAACAGCATTAACAACCAACGAATTTAACGAATCCGCAGGTGCGCCAATTTTAACATTTCCTGTAGTTCTTCTTCCTTTATTTGTTCCAGCTACAATAAAGATTACATCATACTCACACTGTATTCTATCTAGTTCTGCTGCTTCAGGAGATATAAAATTAGGATCAATTTCCATCGCTGAACCCAACGATAAATTCCATACTTTTATATCTCTATTACTTGCTACAATATCTCTAATCATTTTTAAAATTGTAAAGGAACTAAATCCTCCTGCCGTTGCTACCCCAAAATGTCTAACCCTAAAATGTCCACATCCATCCTGCAATTTAGGATTGAATGACGGTCCATCCACAATTATTGAAGAAACCGCAGTTCCATGAAAATAATCTTTTGGTTCAAGTAAAATATTTGAATCAACCACTCTTTTATATTCAACCCAATCATGAAAATATACCCTTTCATCGAATTGCGTATCTATTACACCTATCACAGGTTCATTTTGAGGTTTTTCAATAGAAATAATCCCATCCGATTCAATTTCTTCAACATCATTCAAAACAATATCTGCAAAATTCTTCACATGCATTGCAATTAAGTATGATGCATTATTCTGTAAAATTTCTATTTCTCTAGGTTCTAACCGCAATGTTGTCTCGTCAATCATCTTAGCATTTATCATATCAATCCCAAACTTGCTTAACAATTCTGCGGTACCAACTCCCGTTTTATAAATCGTTACAATAGATTGCTCTTTTATTTTTTCTTTAGCACGATCAAGCTGAAAACTTTCTACATAATTACAATCCACAATTACTTTTAAAAAGGTAGATTTTGCCATTATACTATCATTATATTTTCCACCATTAATTAGTAATGTATCTTCGTCTGTAATTTCTCCATTAAAGTAACGTTTAATGACCAACTCACACTGTTCTAGATATTCTATCGACTTTCGAATTGCATCAAAAGATATAAAGTATGTAAATACATGTTTTTTTACCATAATATTTTTACTGTTATATCCATCTTCAAACTTAGCACCTCTAATACCCATATTAGGATGAGCCCCTTTTTCACCTAAAAGCAACTGTAATCTATTACTTTTAGCTACTATAGATTTATAATGAACACTAACAAGAACACCACCAATTGTTTGTTCTTTTTTCCAATATTTTTCCAAATTTTGTAATTGACACTTTAATTCTTCAATATGTTGGACTGTCACCTTAGAACCTTTAGGAAGATTAACTGGTCCGAATCCACTAACGTTTTTTCTCTGCTGAAACTTTCCTTTTAATTGTAATATATTATTCATCTTCTTGCTCCTTTAATTCCCTTGCAACTGTACTCTTTGGTATCTTCGTCAGAATTCCTATTTCTCGTATTGTAAATTTTTGCATTTGCAATTTCTTTAAATCTTCTGGCTTTTCACTATTTACTGTATAATAGAGTCTACGAAAATAATCCATCCCATCTTCGGGATCACTAAACGCCACTGCTGTTCTAATAATATTTTTCAATTCTCCAGGATATGGTATTGTTTCCATCAAATTTATTATTTTTCTAAACAAACGAATATCTTTATTTGCAAGTTTAAATTTCGTCAAAAATTTGTTCAAAAACTCTTCTGCTATAGACATTAAATCATCTCGCGTATATCTATTGAAATCAATTACCGAATCAAATCTTCTGACTAATGCTTTATCAAAATGAGAAAATAAATTCGTTGTCGCAACCATAACAACTCTTTCATCCATATAGTCCATGCCTTTCAGCATTGACGACGTTGCTCGCCCCATTTCCCTTAAATCATTCGCATTAGTTCTATCAAGTGCGACAGCATCAATCTCATCAAAAAGCACAATTACTTTTTCGGGATGAACAAAATTATTTATTTCCTTAAAAAGTGCTGATATATTTTTCTGCGTCTGCCCTAACTTACTATCAATGACTGCTGCAAAATCTACCATATAAATATCTCTATTTAGTACACGTGCTAATTGCTTTACTGCTTCTGTCTTTCCCGTTCCTGGTGCACCTTGAAATAAAAATTTATTAATTCCAGCATTATGTGCAACAGCATGAACTATTCCCAGTAAATCTTGTGTAATTGAATCTGGTAGCCATAGACTATCTCCTGATGCTTCCATTTTTTCAAACATCGCTGATTCATGCTCATTCATTTGTGGTAAAAATGTATTCGCATTTGACATCAATGCCATTATATATTCAGCCAATTGATAATCACCAGATTCATCAAAATCTTTTGCTATTTCATATGCCTCGCTTCTAAATCCTGCGTCGTTTTCCTCAGAATAATATTTTATTAAATTTATAACGCTTTTCTTTTTCATATGCGTCACTCCTATTCTTTCTGTGTTAATTACACTATAATGCATTGGGACAAAAAAGTCAATATTGGGACAAAGAAATTTTTATTTTATTATTGACTTTGAGAAATACAGATGCTATATTGAATATGAAATGAGCTAGATGTAAAAGTCCAATAAAAAAGAAACCAGCATCTATTTCGAAAGGATTACTGGTTTCTGTGTACAAATGTACTTTACCCGAGGACATTTTAACACAGAACCCCTTTGTTCGCAATATAAACTTCCATTCGTTATTGATTTCTTTTCTTATTGTTTACATATATTTATCAAAAAACAGAAAGGAAGTATTTTAACATGAAAGCAACAAAAATCAAAATGCAAAATGGATGTAAACATTCATCAAAAACTATTGAAATATCAGAAATTTATATTGAGGGATGCAATAACCCTGGATTCTTTACCAAGTCATACTTACATGATTACTTAAAAAAGAATCCAAACTCGATTCAAGTGAATATTTATCCATATCCTAACTTGATTCCGGCACTTAGCTCAAGCGGTGAGAAATATGTTCGTTCAGAACCTAATGATACTCCTAATGACAATCTATTGAAATTACCAAGATCTTAAAAAACATGCAGATGAAGATGCCATCTGCATGTTTTTCTTACTCAGCTACTATACCCCAAATTCTGCAAATTTCTCATCTACATATTCTTTAGTTCTACAATCACTTGCGTAATGACTCAATCATTTCTTCTAAATGCTTTATCACAGAACTATTAAACTCATGGATATAAGGGAAACAGATTTCTTCTGCAAGCTCGCTTTCCTCCATGCCGCATCGCTTCAAAACGGTATAATCAATACTGTCTGCAAGCGTCTGTTTTATCCTCACTTCCACGTTTAACCCATCCAATTCCTCTAAAAAACTACCTTCTTTGAGATATTCCATATCTGAAGCAATTTCTTGATAACAATCTTCTGCAATTCGTTCCGCAATCTCCCTAATCCGGCTCACAAATCCATTTTCTTTGTCTGTCTCCCCGTAGGTTCTTTCCAAACGTTCAAGAACTACGTCCTTATGTTCCTCCTGCATTTTCCAAAGATCAGGAAAGCGTCCTATCCTTCTTGCCTTATGTACATCCGAAATATCAAAGACATATTTCAATCCTGTATTCGTATCATCATCAATCAGGGCAATCCCTTTTGCCCCTTTATTTACCCAACAGTGCATTTTTTCATTCCATATCTCTATGGAAGCGCAAGCCCTTGCATCCGGTCTTTGGGCATAGATTAAAAGCTGGTCTAGGAATGGGTACTTGTAAATTCCTGAAGCAGTATTCAGATACCTTCTCCAGCTTTATTCGTTCCGTACCACCTCTTTTGCTGTAGCTTCTGCCAGCTCTGAAATCATATCGTATTTTCTCATGGTAAACCTCCGTTAAATATTTTTTGTGTAATAAAATAAAAAAGATGGCTATGGTTCGTTCATAATCCATTGCCGCCAGTGACGGTAAATGTTATTCAATTTAAGGTTGCTCCTTTCTGATTTTTGCTGTATTTATATATGGGAAAAGCACCTAAGATTTTCTCTTAAGTGCTTTCTAAAATATAATATATTATTCCATATTAATTGGAGATTTGTCGGATTCTTTAGAACAAAAAAATAACAATTTTGCCTCCGCTCTTTTTCTTAACAAACTGAAATTTGTAGAGTTTATCAAATAAACATTATTTTTTGTTCTCTCTATCTTCTATACATTTTAACATTCTTTCTGTTCTAAACATGATTTTTTCAACTAAAATCTTGCACATGCTTTCAATATCACTTTGTTGTGAAATTCTTTTATTGTTTTTTACTATATCGTCAACCAAGCAATTTGAGTTAGCACAAACTATATCAAATGGCATCAAAGTGTTTTGATCTACAAAACTATTTATTCCATAATCTTTTTCCTGCTTTTGCTCATTCATATCTCGGCCATCTAACATAAAAAATTCGATATAGGTTTTAAAATCCTTAAAATGATTCAACCATTGTTTCATGTGAGTAGATTCGTATTCCTTGAAATCATTTTCATCAATATAATATCTAAAAAGTTTATCACCAGAATACTTATCAACATAGTGGTCATCGTATGAATGTTTTATTTCTAACAATGTCAGGTCAACTCTATCTTGAATATAATAATGGTTATCATACACTTTTTCACCAATACAAACCTTGCCACCACGATCAATATTATATTCGGTTTTGTATTTTCCATCAGCACATTTCCTTATGGGCCACAAAAATACTCCACCAATATTCCTAGAATTTAGAATCCAATCGACAACATTATCAACGACATCTTCCTCTTTATTTTTTAAATAGACATCATACGGATGTGAAGTCTGCCTATTTGTTATCGTTTTCCACGTTAGTTTAGGTGCTGAAAAACCAAACAAGTCACTTCTTAATGTAAACAGATATTCATCCTCACCATTTTTACATTCATACACCTTAATTCCACCCGGATATTTAGAGCAAAATTTACATTTGAAGTTACCATTCAATCTTCTCTTAAAATCATTCTCTCTTATAGTTAAAAACTTTTCTAATAGCTTATAATAGTCAGAAGAACTACAACAATGTGATTCATCAGGATCCTTATAAACACCTAACTTTTTTCCTTCTCTTTCTCCTGTTAATTGACCCTTATACTCCTCTTTCCACTTATCTATTTCTTCATCATTACATGTTTTTCCTTGCTTAGTACAACAAAATCCTGAAATTTTTTTATCATTTTTCATACTCTTTTCCCCTTTCCCAAATCTACACATAATATAGATGCTTTACCTTTACAAAGCCCGATTTTACTGTTAATATCGACAAAATAATTATAACATTTAAACTATTATCTCTCAACCACTTCGACATTACTCTCTGTAAGGGCAGCAAGGCCCTTAACAAACCTCACAGCCACCATAAATCACTTAATTTCCCTATGCATAAAATCCCTGTTCCTCAATCCCCTTTTCCAAAATCCTATGCACCAACTCTTCCAGTTCCACACCATTCATTTCACTAACCACAATCAACTTTGCAAGTGTATTCTTCTGCACAGCCACCGCATATTTCTCCTCATCCCCACAAAGCTCATGAACACAGATACCAAGTCCTTCTACAATCTTACACATACAATTAAACTCCGGCTCCCTAATCCCTGCCAGGATTTCAAGAATGGTATTCCTCCGTACCTGTTGGAATAATATAATCGTCATAATTGCTGCCTTTTTTACTTTTCAGTCCCTTTAACAAAATCTTTTTTCCTGAAAGCAGTGTTTTCACCTGTTCATCCGAAAGGATAACTCCTATAACCTTGCTGACATTCATGACACACTTATTTTTACAGTAAGCTCCAAATTTTCCTTTTACCACATCACCACCACAGTTCGGACATTTTCCAAGTGTGACCTGCTCCTGGGCAAACATTTTCTTATGCTCGTCACTGACTTCGTGATACGTATGGATAAGTTCCTCCACCATTTCCACAATGTCAGCCATAAAGTCCTCACGCTCCATCTCTCCCTTTGCAACAAGGGTAAGGGCATTTTCCCAGTCAGCAGTAAGTTTCGGGGACTTCACCACATCGGGAAGCACCATAATCAGCTTCATTCCATCCTCTGTGGGGATCATCTGCTTTTTCTCACGTTTTACAAAACCGTCTTTTACTAATTTCTCAATAATGTAACCTCTAATTCGTCCAATTCTGTATATCCCAAACTCGCTGTAAGACTTCCCTGGGCATCTGCATCCACTAACAGTACCTTTTTCCCTTGTTTTGCAAGTCCTACTCCTAAATTACTTGTTGTGGTAGTCTTTCCGACTCCACCTTTCTGATTTGCAATTGCTATAACTTTACACATGATAAAATTCTCATTTACTCTCTACTATTTATTTTTCACATTACTTTTCTGCACCTCTGCATAAGATCTGTAATATTTGCTCGTTCCTTTGTTTGTATAGAGTTCCGATACTTCCATGACCTCTATTTTAGGATGACTCTGCATGATTTTCTGAAACCATACAATATCATTCTTTGTTCCCATCAATCTGACTTTTAACATTAGTCTGCTCCTCCAAATAAGGCATGGGAAATGTTATGGTCATCCCTGCAAGAAGGCAAGTTGGAAATACTGCCAGACAGCAGGATGCAAAGCCTAAGCTCCGAGTCGCGGCGTACTGCAGAGTTAGTACCGACAGCGATGAGCAGGCTACAAGTTATGAAGCTCAGGTTGAGTACTACACAGAATTTATTCAAAAGAATCCTGAATGGGAATTTGCAGGCATATACGCTAATGATGGTATTTCCGGTACCAACACTAAAAACCGTGACGAGTTTAATCGCATGATTGAAGATTGCGAAGCCGGAACCATCGACATGATTATTACAAAGTCAATCAGCCGATTTGCCAGAAATACGCTGGACTGCTTGAAATACATCAGACAGCTCAAAGATAAGAACATCCCGGTATTCTTTGAAAAAGAAGCCATCAACACGATGGACGCCAAAGGTGAAGTCCTGATTACAATCATGGCTTCACTGACCCAGCAGGAATCACAATCCCTCAGCCAGAACGTAAAGCTGGGACTTCAGTTCCGCTACCAGAATGGACAGGTACAGGTCAATCACAACCATTTTCTTGGCTACACCAAGGATGATGAAGGAAACCTTATCATCGACCCGGAACAAGCTGAAGTTGTAAAGCGCATTTACAGGGAGTACCTTGAAGGCTACTCAATGGATAAAATTGCAAAAGGACTTGAAGCTGATGGTATTCTTACCGGTGCCAGCAAAACAAAATGGTGGACGAGCACCATTAGCAAAATCCTTCGTAATGAAAAATACATCGGTGATGCGCTTCTTCAAAAGACTTACACCACCGACTTTCTGAACAAGACCAGAGTAAAGAACAACGGTATCGTTCCTCAGTATTATGTTGAAGGAAACCATGAAGCCATTATTCCAAAAGATATCTTCTTACGAGTGCAGGAAGAACTGGTACGCAGGCGAGTAGTCAAGACCAGCGCCAATGGAAAAAAGCGTAGTTACAGCTGCAACCACTGCTTCGCACAGATTGTTATCTGTGGCGAGTGCGGTGAAATGTTCCGCAGAATCCACTAGAACAACTGTGGCTGCAAATCCATCGTCTGGCGCTGCCTCAGCAGACTGGAACCTACCGGTGAAGAATGCCATGCAAGAACCGTCAATGAAACGGTATTAGAAAATGTGGTTGTTCAGGCAATAAACACGCTCCTTGGAGATAAGTCAACCTATCAGGCACAGTTACAGCAGAATATTGCTAAAGTCATTAGAGAAGCTCAAAAGAACACCGCTGATGGCATTGACGAGCAGCTGATGGAGCTTCAAAGAGAGCTTCTCAAAAAGGCTAACAACAAAGAAGCATACGATGAGATTGCCGACCAAATTTTCAAACTTCGAGAGCAGCGTGAAAAATGCACTGTTGACACCGTTGCCAGAGACGCACAGATTGCAAGAATTAACGACCTTCAGGATTTCATCAAGCAGCAGCGTATCGACCTTGCTGAATTTGATGAAACCTTGGTTAAACGCTGGCTCAAGCAAATCACCGTCTGGGTAGACCACTTCACAGTGGAGCTCAAGTCCGGACTGAAAATTGACATTGAAGGTTAATGTCCATAGGCGCACAAAACCCTCTCGACCTTGATTGGACGGGAGGGTTATTTTTTCTTTGATGATATTAAAATGGTAAAGAGGTTCTCTTTAAGAAATCTTCATCATTCGATACAGACTCAACATTAAAATACGGATTTCCATGATAAAAAACAGTATTTTCTTGATGCGCGTATACCATGCATACACCACCGGTTACTTTTTTATCTTTCACATATTTTCTATAGTGAAGAAGGCAATCATCGCCGATAACATCATCTGCACAATATCTTCCTAAAACTTCAATATTGGTTGCTCCTGTTACAAGAATAGTATTAAACGGACATTCATGAGAATACACTTCATCCTCTCTTTCGTTTACTAAAAGAATATACATTTCATCCGGCATAGAATCAAAGGTATTGTCTGCTGTAATATACGCGTATGATAAATCTTGGTCTGGTTCATCTTTTAACTTTTGCTGACGAACCCCTGAAATACAATGTCTACGATTCTGATTATATACATCTCTCACATACTCATCTTTGAAAACTGTTAAAAACTCATCCCATGAATTAGTTAGGAAATCCAGAGTTGCTTGCAGCTGGTCAGACAACTCCATTCTATTGTGCTGGACATCTTTACGGAAAAAAGGGCCAATCTGTGTAGTATTAGAACTGCCTAAAATTCCCATAGAAAGTTTATTTGAAATATCTGCTGTATGTTTAGTTCTGTTATTAATTGCTTCAATATATAGAAATTCTGGTGATTGAGATATTTTGTTTAACCATGCTTGCATCTTAGGAAATGCAGCACTATAAGTTTGCTGATTAAAAGTTCGTGTCATAATCTGAATATCAACAGAATCAACCTTTTTTCCATTGTTCGCTAATAATCCGGAATTAATAATCTGGCTTATAGAATCAAATGAATTCATTGTATACTGAAAAAAATCACGCAATAGTTTATCAAATAAAAACCAAGGGTCAACTTTTTCTCCTACAACTCTTAAATCATATACAGGTGAATTTTCTGTTGTAACAGATAAGCGTTTTACTTTTTTACCCTCTTCGGTAACATCATCTACAAAATCAGCTGTTATATCCTGCTGCCAGCGCACAGTCTTCATAGTCATTTTACTAATAATATTTTTTATCGTATCAGCACAATAATGTACTGTGGCGATATTCTTCTCGGTATACTCAATAAATTGCCATGAAGAATAAATCTTATGTGCTATCAAATCTTTTTTAAGTAAATCATCTGCCATCTACATTCTTCCTCTCTATTGTATTTATTGGGGCATCGTCAAATTCAAAGCGAGCTTCTCTTGCCGCTGAAGCTGCCATTGTAAGTTCTTCTTCAGTAACATCTGGAACAACCCATAATCCTTTCATAAAACGCGAATAATATTCTTTTTCTGACAACTCAGTTGGAGCAAGAAATCTAATATTATCAGGGTATTTCTCTGATGGCCATTCCCATACATATTCCAAGACACCAGCAAAGCCATCAATTTTTACTGCCTCCGGAGAGCCTATTAATACTGAAAATTTTATGTTTTCAGTATCTTTGTTAAAGCAAAACTCTTCACATTTTTTCATTTCGTATTTACTGAGTGGTTTTGCTTTTATTTCAAACCACCTATCAAGGCTTGGAATATAAAAATCTGGAAGGTATCGAATTCCATTCATCTCGAATCCCTCAACCTCGTATTCATACTTTAGACCAATCATATCGAAGAAAATAGCCCATCTTGCCTCTAATCGACTTCTAAATCTAAAACCATTATATTTTGTCTCAATAGGCTTAATATCCATGAATATTACTCCTTCCATTAATATCTAATCCACTGCCCGAAAATACCCTTAGTATCGAGTTGCCGGATTTGTTGTCAGATTTCAGTGCTTGCTCAAAAACGCCTGACACCTAATCCACTCACTCAATTTGCGTT
>ULZO01048915.1_pt1 | contig 38642 bp, 29 predicted proteins | sample 1963181 | NCBI WGS metagenome assembly ULZO01 (sample SAMEA4835891, study PRJEB28245) | human gut metagenome | biome: gut microbiome; material: fecal sample | place: Denmark | collected 2008 | reverse complement strand
CTCACCTGAGCCACGCTCCCAGACACGCATATTTACTTCATGTCTGTTTAACACCTGGACAAACTCCGTATTCACCCTGTCAGGGAACATAGGATGATTTTCAAACTTAGGACCTATCTTATCAAGTGGGAATTTATTTACATCCTCATCTATAAAAGTAACTGCATGAGGATTTCCCATTGAGACGCAGGTTATCTTATAGACTTTTCCGTCAACATTTATATCCGCATCTATACATTTATCCGTATCAACCGCAACGGGAATATCTTTTGACTTAAGGATAGGTGCTCCCATATTTACTTTTACGAGTGAAACCTTTCCATCCTCCACTGTAAGCTCAAGTTTTTTTATTCCGCTTTTTGTTTCGATAGAAAGATTTTTCTTGTCGGTAAGCCCTTTATCATAAACATATTTCGCAACACATCTGATACCGTTGCCACACATTGCCCCCTCTGAACCGTCAGCATTATACATAGCCATTCTAAAATCTGCAACATCAGATGAACATATAAGTATCAGACCGTCAGAACCTATTCCAAAATGTCTGTGACTGACTTTTCTTGAAATCTCACCCGGATTTTCTATCATCCCCTTTGTGCAGTCAACATAGACATAATCATTGCCACAACCATGCATTTTTGTAAAATTCATAATTTCCTCCATTTCCATGTGCCATTTTGCATATGCCTTATTTCATATGCTTTTGACCCTTGCATTATTTTATATTTTTATATATTTTAATCGTATTTCCCCAACTGCCATATACTTTCCTTCCGTTTTTCTTAGTATATGCCCTCATCTGTATAAAATGTTTTTTCCTTGACTTCTTTAATCTAATCATAGTTTTCGTTGATTTACAAGACACGGCTTTGCTGCTTAAGTTTTTATTATATTTTACGCTCGTCGAATATCTCACCTGATAACCCGATGCATTTTTTACTTTTCCAAAGTAAACAGTGACCTTATTTTTATTTATCTTCCACTTTTTTATCTTAACTTTTGCAGGCTTTGTCACCGGCTTTGCTGTCGGTGTCACTGTTGGTCTTGCAGTTGGAGCTTCTGGCTCCTCAGACTCCTCAGGCTCATCTTCCGGTTCTTCCGTCTCCTCAGGCTCATCCGTGATTTCCGGTTCCTCTGTCTCCTCAGGTTTCTCTGTGATTTCAGGCTCTTTTGTCGGTACTGCCGTTGGTGTTTCTGTAGGCTTTACTGTAGGCTTTACCGTCGGTGTTTCCGTTGGTGCTGCCGTCGGTGTCTCTGTAGGCTTTGCTGTCGGTTTTGCTGTCACATCCTGACCGTCTTCAAGCTCAAAAAAATTAACAGTATAACTTACATCTTTTCCATCCCCAAGTCCGGTTATCTCAACATCAAACACATCGCCTGCCGCATACTTTCTGTCTGTCTTCGGTCTGAATATAATACATCCCTTCTGACCATAGCCACCATTATTCACATTAAAATAACCGTCAGCCGCTTCATTGGAAAAATTCCATACTTTGCCATCATTTTGTCTTGTAAGTTTTACCTTTACAGACTCAATATCTACACTTTCGCCCATAGATAACGACCACGGAAATACCGTACCAAAATATTCTACAGGCATATTCTGTGCCGGCCATGCAACTCCGTACTCACTCGCTTTTGTATTTTTCATATCAAATGAATACATCGCACTGTATGTCCCCTTAGTTCCCGTCACCGCTCCAAAACCGGTATATTTCATCTTTGGATTTAACACCCATCTTCTGTGTCCTAATCTGTCTACATTAGAAGGATCTCCATCTTCAAGCCAGCCGTTTATTATCGACCAGTTTATGCTGTTGTTTTCCCATGAAGCCCATGCTATATTGCTCGAGCTTGCTCCCTTTGCTCCAAGATTATATAAATCTTCGTCCATATCAGCAGGTTTTGACGGATAATGGCTGAGTACACCATTTACATAATTTACAAGTGCTGCCGTCTGTGTAAGGCTGTTGTATGTATCGTCTAATTGCACATCGTATGAAATACCCGCTATATATCTCACCTGATTAAACATATTGATAGCACTGTTTAATGTTTCATCGGAAAGCTTTCCGGCAGAATAATCTCCACTGACAACAGGATTTTCTGCATATGTAAGTGCATCATTTAAGCCCGCAGCATTTTCTGCACAAAATGCTCTTATCTCATCCTGTGTATGATATGCCACATTTATCCCCTGTGCCTCTGTATCCTCAGCCCGTACATAACTGCTTCCCAATGTCACACACAAAGCCAGCGTCATTACATAACAAATACTCTTTCTGTTCTTTCTCATCATAGATTCTTTCTCCTTTCCGTACTTATGTGCTCACGAAATCTTCTGAACGAAGAACTCATAGAGTACATACTTTGCAAACTGCCATTCACACCGCAGACATGAAATCAGCCTTTGCAATAACCGTTCACACCATAAGCGGGAGCGGCAATATTTTGTAACCCGGTTTTTCTTAATGTGAACTAATTATAATATATAGCACCTTTTAGGGCAAGTAAAAGTTACTATTCACCCATCGGCATGAAACAGGCTGCAATCTTATAAAATTTACTTATCAGTACATAATCTACAACTGTTACCCATTATTATTGAATTTTTTCTTTATGATATACAATCCACAAAATGTATGCTATAATTTTATATATTTATGCAGTAATGGAGAATGAAATGAGACATAAAATAGTGCTTATGACAGGCGGAACCGAAACCCTTGAATTTTTTTCATTGCAATTAAAAAAAGGCTTTGAAGCCTTAGGATACAAGACTTTTCTTTTCGACCAGACAACAGAAGAAGAAAGTGCAGAAAAACTTTACGATTTTGCAACAGCTTATGACACGATACTTGTCACTTTTAACTTTGACGGTATTCATTATGAGACTTCACTTTTTAACATGAATGGAGTCTCTATCTGGGATGAACGCAAAATCCCATGCGTCAACATAGCCGTTGACCATCCATATTTTTATCCCGAACTTTTCGATATACATCCAGATATTTTTTATGAAGTATCCATCGACAGATACCATGACAGATATATGAAAAGATTTTATCCGGAACTTATGAGTGGAACTTTCCTTCCACTAGGCGGCACCTCACTCTCCCCAAACGGAGATTACAAGAAGATGGCTGACAGAAAATATGACATATGTTTTACCGGCAATTACACACCACCGGAAGTCTTTGACGATGCAATAAACAGACTCGGTGACGAATATGCAATGTTTTATCTTGAGATAATACATGATCTTATCACCAATCCCGACAAACCGGATGATCTTACAATGGAAGAACACTTAAAAAAAGCTATTCCTGGAATCACACATGAGGAAGTAAAAACAGCTATTCCAAACATGATTTTCATTGATACATATGTCAGATGTTATTTCAGAGGTGAAGTGATTAAAACTCTTGCCGATGCCGGCTTTAAGATACACTGTGTCGGCAAAGGTTACGATAAACTCAGGTGTAAACATCCTGAAAATCTCGATATGAATCCTGATGAGCTTTCCTTTGGATGTCTTGAAGCACTCGCCGACAGCAGACTTTCATTAAATGTCATGCCATGGTTTAAAGATGGTGCCCACGACAGGATATTTAATTCAATGTGCAACGGAGCAGTCTGTATAACAGACCACAGCAAATACCTTGATGAGATACTCACACCTGATGAAAATATAATATTTTATGACCTCAAGCAGCTTGATAAACTGCCTGAGATATTTGAAAATGCATTAAATGATACTGATAAACTGGAGAGAATACAGAAAAACGCATTTAACTTTGCAAACCGTGAACACACATGGTATGTGAGGGCAAAACAGCTTCACAATGAACTGTTAAAGTTTTTGTAAATATACAAATATACCTGTTTATTCTCTGTATAATCCCTCTTTTGCATTAACTACTCCATGCTCCATCATAGCAGTATTTAGAGAAGATACATCACGATTTACACTTTCACTTCCGAGAAATCTTTTAAGAGTAGCACAGCATGCCATATCACCCAATACATCGACCATCGTGACTATCATATCTGAAAGTGTGCTTATACTTATGAATATTCCCATAACACCTGCCGGGATGCCTGCTATCTGGATAAGTGCCGCAAATGATGCAACCTGACCGTTTGGAATACCCGGTGTACCTATTGACAAAAGCACATTTGCCAATACTATCACGACCATATTAAGTAAAGTAAGGTGAACCCCACAGGCATTTGCGAAAAATGTTATCATAACCGACATAAGTATTGATATTGCATCCATATTTACAGTTGCTCCAAGTGGAAGCACTATACTTGTTATCTCTTTTGAAACACCCATTCCCTCCTCTGCACATCTCATGCTTATCGGAATAGTCGCAGAGCTTGAACAGGTACCAAATGCATTAAGTGCGGCAGGACTTACCGATTTTACAAATGTCTTTAAAGGCATTTTTGCTATAACTCCCACTATGATGCCATAGACCACCACGGCGTATATTATTATTATCGCATATGTCGTAAGAAGTGCCGTTCCTATTGAAACAACCGTATCTGCACCGGTAGTAGCAAGAACCGGCATTATCGTACAAAGAACACCAAGCGGAGTAAATTTCATAACCTCAAACAATATTTTCATTGAAACTTCATTGACGGATGTTATAAGATCCATCAAAGGCTGGGCTTTTTCCTGTAATGCGAGTATCGCAAAACCTATGATAACCGCAAACACCAGGATTGACAGCATATCACCGTTTACAAACGAGGCAAACGGATTTGACGGAATAAGGTTAGTTATTGTATCTAGTATGTTTGATACATTATTCACATCTACATCCGCACTTGCAAGCTGCAGCTTTGCATTTTTTCCGATACCGAGCATCTGCGGAACAAATATACCAAAGACACAGGCAAGACAGGTTGTCGATAAGAAGAATACCATCGCTCTGCCTGCTATCCTGCCCGTTGCTGACACGCTTCCCATGCTCCTTATTCCACATACAAGAGAACAGAATACCAAAGGATATATCATCATTTTCAAAGCATTCATATAAATCGTTCCTATAGTCTGCGATGCCTTGATAACTCCTGTCCAGCTTTTAGGAATTATAAATCCAAGTATCACACCAATTGCAAGCCCTATCATTATCTGTACTGTAAGATTTAATTTTTTCCATCGTTTTATCATATTAGCCCCCGTTTCTGCACACGTTTTTTTGTGCATAGTGCAAAAGGTTTTGCCTTTCGCACATGAGTTTTGTGCCAAGTGTGCCCAGACACAAATCCTGCAAAAAAATAAGCGGCAAACATATTTTATGTTTTGTCGCCTTTGACACGCTATATACTATATTTATTTTTTAGTCAGTCAGAAATTAGTAATCTGCTGTCTGTTTATAACACTATTACTTATGTACTATATCAAATTAATCTTTTATTACCTATGTATTAGTATTATATCAAATTAATCTTTTATCAAATATTAAAATCATCCGAACTTTTTATTTATCATTTCAAGAAGCATATCGACAGTTCCGTCAACTCCCATTATACTGCTGTCGAACATTGCATCTTTTCCGTCATGCTCACCTCTCCTGTTTCCCGTGACATATTTATAATATGTATCACGCTTTTCATCCATCTGCCTTACAAGTCTCTTTGCCGAAAACATCGACATATCATATTTCTCCGCAATATGCTTAGTTCTTACATCAAACGGAGCATAGATATATATCTTCAGACAGTCATCCCTGTCTTTCAAAATATAATCAGCACATCTTCCCATTATGATGCACGACTCATTCTGTGCAACTCTCTCGATTATATCAGCCTGTGCATCAAGCACCTGGGTTGAGAGATAAAAATTGCCGACGCCGTATGTAGTTTTTAAACCCTCAATATCTTTTGCAGATACCTCATCGGCTTTCTGAACGGTATGCTCATCCATCTCAAGTTTCTTTGCAGCTTCCTCGACAAGCTGTCTGTCATAAAGTTTAACTCCAAGTTTTTCGGCAAGCTTTTCAGCAATATCACAGCCCTGAGCTCCAAACTCTCTTCCTATCGCAACAACAAAATGCTTCATATGCATCCCTCATTTCTTTTTATCTGCTTAAACAAAATACTTTAAATCAACTATGTCTTTAAAAACATCACTGTTACTGATTGTCACTTACAAAACAAATGAAATAAACATCATCTTTACACTACAACTTCATAATATAAATCTGCAAGGACAACTTTTTGTTTTGCACAGCTTTATAATACCATTATTTTAGATTTATCTGTATGTCCATAGTAAACATAAATGTCAAAAAGTGTTTGTCCACTACAGACAAACTATAAAAAATAAAACTTACACCGCCGACGATAGCAACGGGCATAGTGCTTATTATGGCGGCAAATTTAGGAACAAAGCTGAGCACGGCCGCATATACGGCGGCAGAAAACGCATTGAACGATTGCCCCCACTATCCTGATTATAAGTGCGAGCACAAGATATAAAAGACCTGCAACGACGATTCCTCCGTAGGCATATTGAAGTTTCTCTCCCATAGTCATGTTCTTAAAAATTCCAGTATCAAGTTTTGCAACCGTCTCAAACCCACCAAGAAATGCAAATGATGAGCCAAGAAAAGCAGGCACTTTTAACTTTGTGCAAAGATGAAAGAATAATGTTCCTATACCTGCAAAAAATAAAGTGACCTGAACCGACAATCCCTCTCCATTAAAATAATTATTAACCAGTATCGAAACGAGAATGGTGGCACCAAACATAGCAAACATATGCTGCAAACCAAGCAAAAGCATCTTTGGCAAACCAAGAGTTCTCGCATCACGAATAGTTTCGTTATCTTTGTTCATAAAATCCTCTTTTCCGCACACATTTTTTATTCCTATCAAGTTTGTGTCAAGTGTGTGCAGACACAAATCTTGTGTATGAAAAATTTTATTTTTCAATCTATCCTCCCTATAAAAATTTTGACACTTGCACCATCATTAAGGAAAACAAGTGATATGGCAAGCATTTTTTATAGTAATTTTACAAGTATTTTTTTCTTGACTTTATTTAAAAAATCAAGTATATTATTGCCGTTGCTGTAATGTGTTTATAAATAATGTATTCGCAAACATATATACATACAACATCTATAATTTGATATTTACGATGTAGAACAGTATTTCTGAAATTTATTTCTACATTTATATCATTTTTTTACTGAAAATTACAAGTGGATTTTTCCTGTACGATCATCTTTTCGCCACGCACTTATTTTAGTGCGTGTTTTTTTATCTAAATTTGCAAGACAGTAACTTTTTTGATGCAGCAGATTTATCAGGCAGATATTTGAATACACTCTGCTAACTTGCTCATAATTAAGGAGATTCAAAATGAACAATAATGATTTTATGAAAACAAAACCTGTTTTACCGCTTATCCTGTCAATGTCGATGCCAATGGTAATCTCTATGCTTGTCAATTCTCTCTACAACATCGTTGACAGCTTTTTTGTTGCCAAGATAAGTGAAAACGCAATGACTTCCCTATCACTTGTTTTTCCCGTACAGAATTTTATAAATTCAATTGCGGTCGGTTTCGGAGTAGGTATCAATGCGGTAATATCTTATTTTCTCGGTGCAAAGAAAAAAGAGCAGGCTGACAATGCCGCCTCAATAGGTATGCTCTTTTCCATTTTACATGGTATTTTAATGATATTTATATGCAACCTTATCATGCCATCATTTCTGGGTATGTTTACCTCTGACAAAGAAGTAATAGAGCTCGGTCTTAAATACTCAAGAATTGTTTTTTCTTTTTCAATATTTATCTGCGTAAGTCTTACCTTTGAAAAAGTATTTCAGGCAGTCGGAAAAATGACCTTTACAATGATAAGCCTTATGTCTGGATGTATAGTAAATATAATACTTGACCCTGTTCTTATATTCGGTCTTGGTCCTGTTAAAAGTCTTGGAATAAACGGTGCAGCCATAGCAACCATAATAGGACAGCTTACAACATTTTTAATCTATGTATTCATTTATTTAAGAAAAGATGCAGGAATAAAATTTAAACTCAGAAATATCAGCTTTGATATTTCAATAATAAAAAAATTGTACGCAGTTGGAATACCAGCAACATTAAACATGGCACTGCCATCCGTACTAACATCGGCTCTAAATGCCATATTAAGTTCATTTTCGGGAATGTATGTCGTAATACTCGGCATCTATTATAAATTGCAGACATTTCTCTATCTGCCCGCAAACGGACTTATCCAGGGTATGCGTCCGATAATCGGCTACAACTATGGTGCAGGCGAGAAAACAAGAGTAAAAAAGATATATCACACTACACTTGCATTAAACAGCATAATAATGATATTCGGCACGATAATATGTCTTATAATCCCCGGTCAGCTTATGGAACTGTTTTCAACAAGCCCTAAGACAATACACGCCGGCAAGACAGCACTTCGCATAATCTGTCTTGGATTTATCATATCCACAATATCAGTCACCGCCTCCGGTGCATTAGAGGGACTTGGCATGGGACTAAAATCCCTCGTCATATCTCTTCTCAGATATGTGATAATAATAATCCCGTCAGCATTTATCCTAAGCAGATTTGCAGGAGTTTACGGTGTATGGAACTCGTTTTGGATTGCAGAGGTGATAACTGCATCGTTTAGTTATATTATGGTTAGGAGGATGTTTAAAAGGATGCCATAATGGCATCCTTTGCAGGGGTGAGAAACTATTTCCTCCAATATTGTTTACATTCACAAATCTACATAATTTCAACACATGAAACATCACAGTTTGCTTCAATGGCAACATCTTTTTTTAAATCATCTTTCCACTCTATGTCATCTGTATTGTACTCTTTGTCTGCCAATCTATCGTATATCCTATCTTCTAAATCTCTATCACTTTCATTGTCTGTCTCTATTTCAATATACTCTATTCTTTTTAACCCTTCAAGCTCTTTATATGGTTCAACAAAAACTTTAATATACATGACTAAACCTCCATATTATTGTCAAACTCATTACAATTTATTTTCTTAATAAACTACAAATAGCTTACCAATCTTCATACATATAGCTCTCTTCTTTATACAATTTCCCGTCTATATACCAATATACATAATTATGATATGTATCTAGTTTATCGTTAAATGCCATACTGTGTTCATATGATTCGACAGAAGGTATAAATTTGTTCACTCCATCTGGAAACAATATGGCTCTAAAGTATTCATTTTTTCCAATTGTATCAATTATTTCAAAACCTTTCTCATGTGCTATATCTGATATAGGAATTTTATTTATTTTCATATAATCAAATCTATCTACGATTTCAGAAAACAAATTCATATTATCTCCCTCCTTTATTCAAAGCTCCTGACACCGTTGACTGACTTATACCCATAAAAGAAGCTATATCATCTTGTTTATATCCTTCTTTATATAAATCACTTATTATCCTATTTCGCTCTTCAATTCCATTATATGCTCCTATTTTTATACTTTGTTCACATATAACTCCTGAATTAGTTATTGTCCTAATAATTGAATGTCCATCTTCCAGAGTTGCTTTCATAAATCTGGCTCCAGTTTTTTTATTTGAACCATATTCCATTGACACTATCTGATCAATACAAACATCTTGTTCTTTTTTTTCTATCACATGAGCAAATTCAACCAAATTTGTCATATAATTACCTCCTTTGTCAAATAATATTAAATAAATACCAATTCAATATTATTATGATACAAAATTATGTCATTTGTCAATACTTTTCCTCAAGTGCTTTTTTTGCTCTTTCATAACCATGTTCAGCAGCTTTTTGATACCATTTTTTAGCCTCTTCTTTATCTTGTTTAACTCCACAAGCATTATATAAATCATTTGCATAATTTGTCATTGAAAAGTATGCTCCTGCTTCTGCTCCTTTTTTATACCACCTAACAGCTTCCGTTTTCGACTTTTGTAATGCATATCCCCAATCATACATTAATCCGATATACCCCATTGCATCTGCTGAACCTAAATCCGCAGCTCTTAAAAACCATTTCAATGCAGCAAAATAATCTTTTTCAACAAATTCTCCATCATAATATTTTCTTCCCAGCCTATACATTGCATCCCAATGTCCAGCATTAGCAGATTTTTCTAACCAGTACATTTTTTCTTCCTTCTCACATAAATACTGATATTCATATTGTGCCAGAACATCACCCATCTCTGCCATTTCTTTCACCTTATCAACAACTTCTTCCTGTATTTTTTTTCTTTCATCTGAATCATAGTCATAATTATATGAGGTATTTAATTTCGCCAAAACATCCCCTGCATCCGCTCCTTTTTTGTACCATTCAAACTCTTTTTCTTTATCAACATCCACACCAATACAATATCCATATCCCCAGCAATAATATTCTCCCAACAAATACATTGCCCTGCCACAGCCTTCTTCTGCCAAATCCGTGATGTGCCTAAATGCCTCATCATGATTTCCTTGCAAAAATTCATTTTCTGCATCTTTCATTCTTTCCTGTTGAGTTTTTGAAGGCAAAAATTTTAACTGTTCAATGTTATAAAGTATCTCTATTACAAAGTCGTACAATGTTATTCCTGCATCTTTTCTTATTCCGAGCTGTTTTTCCATATAATTATCAAGCAAAGACCTTGTAATAACCTCATCATCCTCTTTTATACCATTTAATTTCATACAATCAGACATACAACTTACAACATAATTTTCTGAATCTGATAACTTATTTAACCAATTAACTCCGGCAGCGACAATTGTTTCCCATGCACTTAAATTTTTATTACTTAGCTTATCCTTAAATACCTTTTCGCAAGCTTCATGATTGTTATGTAACCCCCATATTATATCTCTGTATTCAACAATTTCCTTACATTCTAAACCTATTGTTCCCATTGCCGTTTTTAATAAAAGCAAATCAGATGTAGTCCATGCACCATCAGTTATCATATAAAAATCTTCCACTATACAAGCTATTTTAGATATTGTATCAAGTTCTGAATATTCTATGCCATTCCACATCTGATATTCTATTGAATTTTGCCAATTTAATAATTTTACATTTTTTTCAAGTCTGTTTACTCTGTTTTCAAGTTGTATAATATCACTTCTAGTCTGCTTAAAAAATATCACAAGTGTACCATATATTTTATTAATCTCCTGCTCCACCTCAATAATTGATGAATTTAATTTATTATTAACCGCTGTAATAAGTTCAAAACTCATCAAATTTTGCTCTGCTAACTTTTTTAATGTTCTTTGTGAAGCATATTGTGCTCTCGCTAACCCATTATCAATCTTTTGCTGTAATTTTCTATTTTTGCCGGTAATCCCACCCCAAAATCTTTTCAATATTCCCTGTGAATTTAACTCATTTGAATAGTTTTCACTTTGAGTAAGAGCTTCAACGCTTTCAAAAACAAGTCTGTTTACTTCATATCTGTTATTTTTATGTTGATTTATTATCCTGTCAATCTCCTTATCAATCTCATTTTTCTCTGTTTCTTCCAATGAAGTTATTTCCGCATTTGTAATAGTCAATTCCATTTTTAATTCCTCACTCTCTTTTTTAATATAATTTTTTCTCATACAAAATCATTTATGATTTTGAAATATTTTATTTATTCTTCTTTTTTTATCATAACATTTAATTATTTCTTGTTCATATTCATCAGAATATTTTTTTAACAAAGATACAATTATTCTTTTATCTGCTTTTTTATCTACTTTCATCTCTTCTTGAATACATAACATCTTCTCTGTAATACAGTCTCTTATCAATTTTAAAATTTCTATTTCTCTGTTAATATATTGCATTATTACAAAATAATCATTATCCATTTTTTATTCCCCCATTATTTCTCTTAACTCTTGCTTGAGTTTTTCTCTTTCATCAAAGATTTCTTTCATCTGATATTTCATATCTTCGTTACTTCTTTTCATGCTTTGTAATGTTCTTTCTGCTTTTAACTGCACTTTATTCATCTCCATAACAGTCTGCATAATCTGCATAACTTGTTCTTCTTTTATATTCATCTCAGATAATAATTGATTTTGAATTTCGGTAATTGGTACAGCATCCGCAGAATCATCAAAAATCCCTTTACTATCAACAGCATCTTCAATTAACATTCTTACTCCAAAAAGAATATCTTCATCCCCTACATTATTTATATACATTCGCTTACTAATAACAGGTTTTATGCATTGTAAAATTATTGACTGTGCATATAATTCCCTATTACTGCTTGCATATATATTTTTTAATTCTTTTTGCGTAAGCCTATCTTTTAGCAAAGGCAAACAACTATATACTTCATTTTCAGTTAATAAATACTGCTCACAAATACTTACAAACTCCTGTTCAACAATTCTCATCATCTTCACAGAATCATCTTCAATCACATTGTCTAAAGCATTATGTGTAATCTGACCTGCCGCCGTTCCACCGGCAACACTTCCTACAAATGCCCCCACTTTTGCCCCTATTTTTGCACCTGCTGCTGTTCCTGTTCCTCCTGTAACTGCTCCTGCAACCGCACCTCCTATAACCGCTCCCGCAGCATTACCTACCACCCATCCGGCATTACCACCAACTATTGTCGCACCGGTAACTGCAACATCTTTAATCAACTGTTCTTTTGAAATCCGCCCACGAAATACATTGACGATATCCCCCGCTGATAATACAACTAAAGAAACCGAATTAGCAATTAAATTTCCGGCTAAAAGCTTTGATACATTATTCATTGCCGCCGCACCATAAATATTTGTTCCATTTCTTAACGCATTAGCAATGTATGATGTTACCTTCGTCCCCATTTTTGATACCATGATATCTGTTACCGTCCTAACTGAAGCTGCAACAGATGTTCTTGCTAATTGAGACGAAATAACTGTTGTCAGAAAAGAAACTCCACCAACCTTTAATCCACTTAATGCCGCATTTTCAAGAGCTGCTTCAAAATCCTCTCCATTCCATATAGAAGTAGCTAAAGATATCATTGCAGAAATTCCCATTGAATTTTTCGCAATAATCATTCCATTAGCTGCATCAAATTTCAATGATTCTATAGTACCCGCCTGTGCTATATTTTTCACCTGTGCATATGTATAATGTCCTTTTTTCACTAATTCATTAGCATAATCCGGATTAGTAACTCCATCAACTTCATTATTGAGTATTCTTCTTTTCATTGCACTGACCGCATCATCATACATATCTGCAGGAACTTCTACTTGCATAGGCTCTCCGCTTTTTGAATAATATCTATATTTTCCATTTTCAAAGCACTCTTGAATACACGCCGCACCGTTACGACAATATTTTGATTGTATTTCAATTCCATTTACCAAACGATCAGCACCATTTTTATCATTATTATCACCAAGAATTTGTGCATCTTTTCCGTGATACAAGTCATTAATATGCTCTGCTCTTTCAGCAGCAAACCCATGTCCTTGCTGTGCTTGAAATTTATTCATTTCATAAGTTGTTTCACTCACTCCTATATTTCCATATACAACAACTGTTTCATCACTTTTAGCATCACTCATATATAGTCTCTCCTATTTAACCTGTATATTTTTCACATATTTTACATATCTTTTATTATAAATTCTGTAAATACTATTTCTAATTATTATACTCTATTTTTCAATTAGACTCAAAGAATTTTTATATTGTTATCATTATTTTTTATATCATAGCAAACAAAATTTAAAGGTTTAAATTTATCGTTTAAATTCTATTAGGGATATTTTATATCTCTAATAGTTCATTGTCAATCACTTTAATGTGTATTAGAAAACCATTTTCATTTATAAACAATATTGCTAATGTAACTTTTAAATTCAAAGTTTTATTAGCATAAAAAATCAGGCACCAGATTTCAACTCATCCACAAACTGCTATATTAAATCCATCTCCTCAATGTATAGAAATAATATCATGTCACCCTTCACAATTTGTAATAGTGATTTAAAATCCAACTGCCTGATCACAACTTTTATTGATTTTTTATTTAATTTTTATTTAAATCTTAAATTGCCAAACTCTCCTTATGAAACTTTTTTATGATATTCCCAGTTTCAAAAAATCATTAATGTTCACACCTTTGGTGCAATCAGCAACGATTTCAGCATTGGCACATAGCTTGACAGCTTGTGTCAAGCTTGTTAGTAAACAGCCCCAAAATATCTCTACCTACCATCTATTAATACTTCCTTACCTCTGAACGCAAATCCATAGTGTTGTATATTTTCCTCTTTCACACCTCTTTTGATAAGCTCTGCATCATAATCTTTTTCTTTTATCTGTCTTAATGCGTTTTTTACTGTTTCTTCTAATGTATCTTCCTTCTTTTGGTTAAATACCTTAAACTCTATCACAATGCCAGGATATTTTTCATTGTTTTTGTCTATCGGTTCAAGCATTATGTCATATCTTCTGAAACCACTCTCCCTGTTTGAACTTAAGATATAATTATCTACCTGGTCGACCATCAGTCCTAATACTAAACCATGGTAGAACCTTTCCGGTTCTTCATCAGACGGGGTTTTTCCTGTATCAAAATAACTTATTACTCCTCTTGTAACTCTGTTCATGTATTCGTTCATACTTTCAATGTCACCATTGCGAAGTGATTTTACAAATCCATTGTAATTAAACTTTTCTTTTCCAAACCATTGTTCTATCATTACCTCAAACATTCTCTCTACTTCAAGGTTGGTTAATTTCAAACCATATATTTTTCTTTTCAACCTGCCGACTTCCTTATATGACTCTATACATAAATACCCACTTGCAAGCAAAAGGCTCCATATTGCATCCTCATTTTTATCTAATTGATCAAATACAATTTGTTCATCAATCTTTTTTTCTATTACACCACCCGAAATAAGAACTGCCATTGCTTCTTTAACATCCGGTGTCCCTGTTTTTATCAGTTTGTTTACAATTCCATTTGAACTCGAATCTGTCCAATATGAATCTATTTTTCCTGTCTGTAAATAATTAATTATAGACCACGGATTATATATATCTTTGACATCTCCAAATGTAAAGCCATCATACCATTCCTTCACCGCTGCCTTTTCATTTGACATATTTACTTCATCAAGAGCATCAAAGACTTCTTTTTCCGTAAATCCAAAACTTGTTGCGTATTCCCTGCTTGTAGTTGTTACCACTTTAAGATTATTTAAATCCGAAAAAATGCTTTCTTTTGATACACGGGTTATTCCTGTCATTATCCCCCGTTCAAGATAAGGATTTGTCTTAAATGTCGAATTAAAAAGACTTCTCGTAAGTGCTACAAGTTCATCCCAATATCCATTCATATATGCTTCCTGCATTGGTGTGTCGTATTCATCAAGAATAATTATCACTTTTTTTCCATAATATTTATACATAAAAACACATAGCTTATTTAATGATGTACTAATAATTGCATCAGACATATCCATACTAACACTTTTATAGAAAGCCTTCTCACTTTCACCTAATATATCACCCTCTAGTAAATACTCGTTTTCTTCATATAAATCCAATATTTTTATACATATCTGCTGGCGTGCCATTTCAAAAGTATTTCCTTTAATATCCGCAAAACTCAAAAATATCACTGGATATGTCCCCTGCAACTTCCTATACTCCTCGTCTTTCCAAATACCAAGTCCCTCAAACAGCTCTTTTCTGCCCTCATATTGATTTGAGAAAAAACATTTTAACATATCCATATTTAATGTTTTTCCAAAACGGCGCGGACGGGTGATAAGTGTCACATCATCAGCAGATTCCCACCAATCTTTTATAAAATCTGTCTTATCTATATAAAAACAATCTTTTTTCCTTATATCCTCAAAACTTTGTTTCCCTATTGCTATTTTTTTCATAGTATCCCTCCAATACAACTCTAACACATTTTTATTTTTCATTCATATTTATTTTTATTCACGAAATCACTCTACTGTATTTATGATAACATTACATCAAAACAAAGTAAAGACAGCAAATGCAAAAGGCAACTATCACAACTGTTATGTTATTGCGATAATTGCCTTTTCCTGCACTATAATTTTTTTACATATTTTCCATCTACCCAGCCATATATTTTGCTCTTTGAGCATATACCGATTAAGTGACACCCTTATCCCTGCATCTTCAACTATCCTCTTTTTCTATCTGGTTAATTTTATCTGCTATAACCTTTTTCAATTCGTCATTATATAATTTAACCAGCCATTCAACAGCATCTTTTGCCTGTTTTTCTATCCTATCTGATGCATAACCACATGATGTCAATAAATCTTTTGCTAATTCCTGAAATGCCGCTCTGATATTCTGGTAACAATACCTGTCTTTATATTTTAGATTTCCTCTCCAGTCACTTCCACATTCCACTTCCATATCATCCGTATCCCAATAACAGTCATACTGTGAAGCCGGGTAGTCAAATTCTGATTTCACACCTGAAATAAGTTCATCTGAAACAAGTTCGCCCTTTTTCAGCATTTTCCATGTTGTATCCCTGTTTGGAAATACATCAACATTTACAAAATCCTGCGGCAGCCTGTCCCCAAGTATTGTTTTTATTCCTTCCAGTATTTTGCTTACTCTTTCATTGCACTGTGCATATACACTTCCCTCTTCAGGATTTTCTGTATAATATGGCTTCAAATGAATTACTCTGTATTCAGTGATAATATTTAAAATTATACTGTCTACCTGTGAGTACATTGCTCTCTCGAACTCACGCAATGCTGCACTCTCAGCCGCTCCGTCACTTGAATAATCATATCTGTATTCTCCTGATGCTGCCGGTATCGGAATCGTATATTCATTTTTATCAAATTTAAGCTGCTTTTCGTTTGGATTTTCCAAACCTTTGTACTCTTTTAACTGCTTAATCAAATCACTTAATACTTTCTCTTCGTTATCTGCCTCATCTAATTCAAATGCTTTTACGGGACATATCTCACTTAAATTTCTAAATTCTTCGCTGACATCATCAAGAATCGTTCCGGATTTTACATTCAGATCTCCGTTTGATGATGTTTCCAAAAAATTATATCCAAGTCCCAAACAACTTCCACAACCGACACAATTGCTGTTAATTTTTAAGCTTCCTCTCATATTCATCCTCCTCTACTGTATCTGTTTTAACATATCTCTTCCCTGCTGTATTACTTTAATGGACTCTTTTTCAATATTTCCATTTTCATCTAATAATGGAGTATTTATTATTCTATAAATTAACTTTGTTAATGACAATGATACATTTAATGCATTAATATCATCTTCTGAATAATTTTCTGAATCCAAGCCATTATTTTTTAAAATAATACTTATATTTTTTATTGACTTCATATACAACATTCCAAGTTTTTCCAGCAATTCTGTAATTATCATAGTATGCTGTGTAATCCCCTCTAATGCTATACATATTGAATCAATTTGAGCAGTCACTGCACTTGCCATTGCTTTATTTTTAGAAGCGGTTTTTAAATTCATTTTAGACTCTTTTATCATTACGCCTCCAATTCCCATAAGTGCAAACGATATAGCATATTGCGATTTTTTCATTATCATTCCGCTTGTTACGGCCGGCAATTCAACATATTGTCTGATTTGATTTTGTATCACATCTAATTTTTCAATTCCTTTTCCCCTGCCAAACTGAATTTTTCTTATAATACTATATTGTTCCTGAAACATACTCAAATGGTATGTTATTAATCCATTTTTTCTTTTTGCATTTATTTGCAACTGATTTAAAAGGTCGCTTTGACATTTTTCCAGCCTGGCATTTGCATCTGCTATCTTTGTAAACGCTTTTATATTCTTCTTTGTCGCCTCTTTATCTAACTTAGCTGATTTGTTAATCTGTTGTGCGAACACTATTCCCAAAAGCACTTCACTCGTAATAATAATCCCCCCTATTCTAATATTATTGTTTCATCTGAACCTGAAAAAATATTGTCTTTAGTTATTAAATCCTTTTTAAAATCATTTTCTGTCATACCAAACTCATTTCCAATGCTTATTATTCCACCATAAATACTATCATAGGAATTATTTTTTATGCCGTCTAATATATCCTGCAAACCATCACTTACATTTTTTACAAGATTACCATTTTCCTTATTGATAATACACTTTAATGTATTTTGAGATGCTCTGATTTCATGTTCTGCTCTTTTATATAAAGCAATAACCTGCGAATTTCTTTTTTCAAATTCTTTAGAAAAACGAATTGTATCAATAAGGTTAGAACATATCAGTGTGGTAACAACTTCTCCTACATACTGACCTATATATGCACCTACAACAGGTATCGGAATCAGCACTTCTCCTATCGCACCACCAACACATTTACCTACATATCCGGCTGTTATATAGGCTGCTGTCTCCGCTGTTTTAGCAATAAATTCATCCGTTGTTATCTCCCCGCTTGCCAGAGACAGCACCTGCTTTGCTATTTGAACCGAACCATTTACTAAGATTGAAGCTTCTGTATGTTCTAATGCAATCTGCTTCATCAGGGCTCCTGTTGCATAACCTGCGGCTGCAGCTGTCACGGTGTCTTTAACAGTATCCTTAACCGCTTCCTTGCAATCTTTTTCTCCTTTTACAACTGAAACCGCATTTGTTGTCACTGACAATGCAGAAGCAAATATTGCCGAATTAACAGCTTCTTCTTTTCCTGCCTGATTTATTCCCTTAGCTTTCATTGCAAAATCTGTATCACTTATTTTATGCACAACATTTTCAGTGTACATTGCAGTTGCCTGCACACGCATTGCAATGCGGCTTTCCGCCTCTTTTTCCAGCATTTTGGCAGATGTTTTTAAACCGGGATTTTCACCTTTTAAAGTCTGCCGCATCAAATATTCATGGTTTTCAAGACCACCTTTGCTCCTATTGAGCTTAGAATTTGTAATCGCATAATTGTGTTCACTATTTGCAATAATTCTCTGCTGATCATCCGAAAGCCCTTTATACCGGCTTTGGACTACTTTTATCGGTGTAACATGATCTGTATCTGATATTTTATCAATTGGATGTTTTTTTATCGCTTTTTTAGTATTGCCACTAAAAACACGTTCACCGGTATAATCATCCTTTCGCGATTTTCTATCTCCATATTGGTTTTGCTTATATTTTTTTCTCTTAGCAATATCATCAATCTCTCTTGCCAATGTACCTCCCTCCATTCTTTAGGAGATATTATATATCTCCTAAAGCTAACTGTCAACTATCGGCAATGTTTATTGTTTTTATATAAGTAACAACAGGTTTTCGGTTTTGAAATTTACTTATTTACTTTTACGGATTTCTTTGAGCTCCATTTTCCATATACTTTTTTCTTTGAAATTTTATAACGGTATGCTCTCACCTGAATATAATATTTCTTCTTTTTCTTCAATGATGTTAAAGTATATTTTGTCTTAACAGTAGTCTTTGTTTTGCTTGAACCCATATTCGATTTCAGTGAATAACGCACCTGGTATCCCTTTGCTTTACTTACTTTTTTATATTTAATCTCAATCTTTCTGCCTTTAATATTTCTTACTTTTGATATAGTAACTTTTCCTACAGTTATTCTTTTAGCTGTATTATTATCTTCGTTGTCATCTACACCAAAAACATAATCACTGTCATCGTCTGCATCATCATTTGTATCATCGTTTGTATTATCATTGTTATTATTTGTATTGTCAGGTTTACTAATTACATTATCATTTTTCTTTGACATTATATTAAACGCTTTTTTTATTGAACCCTCATAATAACCGAGTCCGGATATTGTTATTTCAGCCGTTCCCACATTTATATTGTTAGAATATGAAACAGTATAATCTTCATCTTTATTTAATGTAACATTTCCGTCAGTAACTTTTATATCCTGTTCTATCGAATTTCCGGTATATGTTTTGTCCGCCACTCCTACAATATAAAAACTGCTCAGATTTTGTTTTACTGTTACCTGACACACTGCTTTTCCATTTCCTGCTTTTGCAGTTATTGTTGTTTCTCCCGGTGATACTGCCGTAATCACTCCTGAATCACCTACAGAAGCAATATTAGAATTTGAACTGCTCCAGACAACTTTATCTGTCGTATCTATCGGTGAAAGTTTTGTCCCTATCTCTTTCGTATCACCTTTATATAATGTAACCGATGACTCGTCAAGCATAAGCAATACACATGGTGCTGTTATAGCTAATTTATGAGCAGCACTTACTCCATTTGATGCTGTTGCCGTTATCGTCACTTCTCCCGTGGCAAGTGCCGTCACATTTCCGTCAGCATCTACTGTCGCTTTGCTCTCATCACTGCTGCTCCACTTTACACTGTTGTCAGTAGCATTTTCAGGAGCTACCGAAACGCTCAATTTCATCTGCGTTCCTTTTGGAATCGTGTTAATTCCTGTAATTGATACTGATGTAACAGCAATTTCCCCTGTTTTTATCTCAAATTCTGCTGTTTTACCGCCATAATTCACCTTTACAGTTTGTGTTCCAACAATCGACATATTATAACCTGAAAGCATATCTTTTGTAAGCAGTACCGTTGTATCATAACCACCCTCATATGTAATCTTTATACTTCCACCATCTGTATTTATATCCTCGCCCTGAGTATAATCTAATTTATTTGGCAATGATTCAATCGAAATCCCCTCCACACGCTGCTGGCGATTTCCTTTCAACTGGGGATATTTATAAGTAGAGTTAGGGTCAATCTCCCATGTATTTTCAAAATCAAAACCTGTAAACACCCCTGGCTTAGACATCTGAGCTTCCGTTAATTTGGTTGCATCCCCAGATTCATCAGTGGCACTTCCTTCCAGATAATAACAATTTTCGACATGGGTATAGATTACTACTCCTGAACCTGAGATTTTGCCTACATTATAGCATTGTTTTGCCTGCCTGTTATACTCACTATATCCTGCAATCCCTCCAATATAACCCCTATTATATTTACTATCAGCATTTGCACTATTGTCAATCTTAGATGTATTATAACATTCACTAATAGATGTACTATTATCACCACGAGGATAACCTTCTATATCCCCTGCTATTCCTCCTACATACATTCTATTATTATTATTCTTAGGACATACAATATTTCCGCTTGAATAACACTTTGATACCACGCCACGGATTATCTCTCCCGCAACAGTTCCAATATAAGCATCTGAATACCCAATATCTTCTAAATCCCCAATCTTTACATCTACTATTCCAAGATTATAAACTTTTCCGTCCCTAATACTATTAAACAGTCCTACATGATTTCCGGGATTTCCATAGATATTCATCCCCTTAATTCGATACCCGTTTCCATCAAATTCGCCGCTAAACTCATTTAATGGTGTCCAGCCGTGTCCCGTATCCCATGAGCCGCCTTTTGCTGTTTCCTCTGTCATGTCAATATCGTTCATCAGTCTGTAATTGCCACTGGTGTCGTTATTAATCGCATATAAATCTTCTATAGTTCTTATCTCTTTAAATTCCTTCTCCGTTTCCTCTTTTGCATTTGCCTTGAGTGGTGCCATCGTAAAACAAAGTGCCGCCACCAATATTATTGAAATAATTTTTTTAATCTTCATAATAATCCTCATTTCTACACACGTTTTTTGTGCATAGTGCGAAAGGTTTTGCCTTTCGCACATAAGATTTGTGTCAAGTGTGCGCAGACACAAATCTTGTGTGCGAAAAATCTTGCATATATGGATTTTTCACACTAATCTCTTTTCCTGCTCGTACCTGTTTTTCTCTTTTAGATATATATAATATCCCTAAAAGCTAATCGTCAATAATTTAATCTCATTATATGATTATCTATGTATGTTTTAGTTACACTTGTCATAAAATAAAACTTTTATCATATGCTTTTTATAAAATCCTATCATATTACTAATCAAGGAGGACTACCCTATGGAAAAAGGCTGTCTTGGCAATGCAATAAGAAATGCCCGCCTAAAAGCAAATATCACACAGGAAGACCTGTCTGAAAAACTCGGTATATCCGTTACCCATCTTAAACATATCGAGTCAGAGCATCGTCTTCCATCAGTTCCATTGCTTATAAAAATAATGACTGTTCTTGGTATGTCATTTGATGATGTTGTTTTCGATGCTCCCAAAGAGTCAAAACTTCTTAACAACACCATCAATCTCTTAAGACAATGCCCTGACCGTGATTTAAACATTATCAACGAAACGCTTCATGCCATGCGTAAATATGAATAAATTTCAGATTTACGCAGGCTATTTTTTCACTTTTTTATATGTGCCACTCATATCTGTGTACAACCCTTCCGTATTTCCTTTTTGTTTTATCACTATCTTGTTTTTATATACTTTAACTTTTATTTTAGCCTTACCCTTTTTTCCCTCATAACTGTTCTTTCCAACCTTGTAAAGATTTATATTTATATCACAAACAACTCTCATATCTCCTCCCATATACGCATCTTGTTTAAAAAGACCTATCTTTCCTTTATATGCACTTTTCTTTTTCATTGATATTCCATATTCTTCTTCATATTTTTTTGTTTTTATATGTTTATAATAACTTCCCGTATAATTTATTGCCGCCTCTGCTTTCCTGCTTACTAATCCTTCACCACCTTCAATTACTAAAACTGCTGCTAATAAAAAACATAAAATCTTCTTAATCTTCATTGTTTTTTCCTCCTGTCTATTCGTTTTTAATTTTATCAAATAACATTACTGCTATCTGATAAAACCATTTTATAAAGCCTTTTACTCGTACTTCTTTATCAGTGCTATATTTTTCTTTTCATATTTATTTAACAAACTGTCGCTCCATTCTGACGGTTTGATTGATGGAATGTACCAGTTTTTGTCATTAAAATATTTATTCAAGTCTGCTGAATCAAATATGTAGCCATGTCTTGCAAATATTTCATTTCTTGCAAGTCTGAGTTTCTTTTTTGACATTTTGGATACTTCGGATTTTTTGACATATCTCGAATCACTTGAATCAAGAATATAATCATCATGCTCATCATATTCTAATTCTGCCGATAAATCTGGTTTGTCATCTGTCTTAGTTTCAGTACTGCTCTTATCTGAATCATCCTCATCATTATTGCCGGCGTCGTCACTACCGGCATCCGAATCAGAATCACTCCAAAAATCAGATGCATCACTTTCATCTGTATCGCTGTTATCACTTGTTTCTCCTAAAGAACCACCGTCTTCTGATTCTTCGCCAATTATCTCAGGATCATTTTTAGTAAAAACAATCTCTGTAATTTCTGAATTTTGATATTTAATTCTTAAATAGTAATCATCACTTTTTGCGTATGTAATACCATTTCCTCCATCTTCAATTTCACTCACTTTATAATCTGATGAAATTTTTTTACTTATATCACTATAATTTTCACCATATTGTAATCCTAATATATTGTATTTATTTTCTGCTGAGACCGCTATCATATCTATTGAACCATCACCGTCTGCATCCGTAATATTCCAACATCCGTTTTTCAACATTTTTATTCCATCATCCTCATCAAATGTTTCATCAGATACCAGACAATAATCCATCCCTACCCTGTCAATATTTTTATTTATCAATGATGTAAGATCTCGTTTTACCCCCTTTGTTATATAACTTGCAAAAACACTTTCCAGATATAAATTTATGTCATTCTTAGTTCCATCTTTCCCATCATGTCCAAAATACACACATTCTACCTTGTTACCCTGACACATAAATTGCAATACTATCTTTGCGTCTTTTCCCTGATATTCAGCCTTCGTTTCATACTCAACAATATTTTCATGTTTATCTGATTTAAAATATGACCACTTTTCCCCTTTACCATACAATTTAAATGCCATTTCGTATGTCACGCTGTTATATTTTGAGTAATGTGATTTTTTTACCTGTGTTATGTATTTTTTACTATTCCCCTTAATAAGCATCGCACACATTCCTGCTAATATTATCACCACCACCAAAACAATTCTTTTTGCCGGCTTAGACTTTTTGGTGCCATTCTTTGATTTTTCATTTACAGAAGAACTCACTAAATCACTTTTATCCGTTCCAACTTTCATTCCACATTTATCGCAAAACAACATACCTTCATTTAGTTTATTTCCGCAATTACTACAAAAATTTGATGTGGTTTTATTTGTACTATCCATATTTTTCACCTCACATTTTCTTTAAACTAAAATTTAAAAATACTCATAAGTAATGCCAACGGTATTATTGCCCATCCAAAAAAGATTGATATCAATAGCTTTTTCATATAAAAACCAAAAGTATCTGAAATAACATAAATGCGCCTTGAATACCATACATAATTAAGGCACTGATATGATGCAACAATATAAATTATTATCAACAATAACATAGTTAAATCCACTCCTTTTCTTCCGTTTTTCATTTCCACTCAATTATACTACCCGTCCACGACACTATGTGTCGTCCGGAATATTATTTTTAATTTGTCAAATTTTTTGTACCGAAATATTTAACACCACCTTTAATAAAATGTTTTATCCACATCACACTACTCCCCTTTTATCATATGTGCTCTAGGAATCTTCCAAACGAAGAATTTCTGGAGTACATTCATTTACATACCATCAATTTTCATCACATAGCTGTCTTTTCCCCTGTTATAGCTGATTATTCTTCTTTTTCCGGTTTCAGTATTAAAATCTGCCAGAAATGCTCTTATATCAGCTATATCTCTCTGCACCGTCCTTTCATCTATCCCAAAATCTGCTGCCGTACCTGACAGACTTATGGTCTTTCTTTGTTCAAGCCATGTATAAAGCCTGAGCACCCTGTAACTCTTACTGTATCTCATAAAAAAATCCCCCTGTATCACTTGATGGTCATATGCTAACAAATTAGCTTTACGACTTTGTAATAGTGATTTCAGGGGGACTTTTCCCGGCTTTTGGGATTTAAGATTATCAACTTTTCTTACTTCAAGGACCCGTCATTTCTTATTTTTAAATTCAATCTTTTTATATTCGTATTCTTTGCTTACCTCTCTTATAAATGCATCACACTCCCTTTTTAAGTTTTCTTTCTGTTTGTATTCACTTTTATTTTTCTCCTCTTTTTTAGTTTCAGCAAAGTTTTCCCAGATGCCTTTTTGTTCTGTCATTTTATTTTTTATCGTTATCAGCAAATCTGTTATTTTTCCTTTAATCCTGCTGTCTTCGGCATCCTTTTCTTGTTCTATGCACCTCTTTCCTGCTTCGAGATATATTTCCATCGCATGAAGTTCTTCTTTTATCAGCACAAACATATCTCCCGCATTTATTATCTCATTTATTTTACGCCACGCTTTAGATTTCTTCTCATTTTCATATCCTGCCATAGCAGAACTTAAATATTTTCCGGCATACGATTTGATTTTATTATAGCTGTCATTACTTTCAATATGAGCCAAATATGAATCCATATATATTTTTTCTGATGTGTTACTTTCTTTCAATGAATCTTTCTGTACTAATCTTTCTGGCTGTTTATGGCTCTTTATCCATGCCCTAACAATCATTTCAAGAAGTTTCATATAATTATCGTCAGTCTTTTTCATCATTCCATTATCACACATATAATTCATTATTTTATATGTATTTTCAAGACATATATATTCCATATCATATTTTTCTGCATCTTTATAATCATCTGCTGCCTCCTGCCATATCTTTAATTCTTCTTCTGTGCTGTTTTTTCTATGCTTTAACAAATACCTTGCTATCATCATATAGTTACATTCTTTTCTAAGTGTTTCAATCCGTTCGTTATTTATTTCGTATTCTTCGCAGTCTATATCTATATCTACAGATAATCTTACTTTTATTTCTGCTTTGCAAATAATACTTCTGATATATTCATCACTTATACCTCCTGCATTGCATAAGTCTTTTGCTTTTTCTATATAATTCATTGCTTTTTTTACACTGGCATCATCATCTTTATAATCAGTTAAAGTTTCCGAGAGATTTACAAGCAGCATTATATGATACTTTACAAACGAATCATCCTGTTTATACTTTTGTATTATACAATTCACCAGCTTTTCTTTAAATTCTTCATTCTGCCAGTTATCTATCCTATCAATAGTTTTTATAATATCTTCATATGAAACAGCCTCTTTTTGTGCATATTCATATATAAAATCAAATACCTCCGGTTCTATTTCACTATCCCCCAGCATTTCATAATATTTTATACATTCTTCCCATAAATCGTCTGTTTCTTTTATATTTTCACTCTCTGCTCTATTTCGTGTTATCATTCCAGTGTTACTGTTTTTTTCTCTTCTACCGATATTTTCTGTAATGTTTTTTTCATCACCATATTTTATATATTCAGCAAAATTATTTTTTCTTTTTGTGTTCTTTTCAATAATATACATTTTATAATATGCTGCTATTACATAATTGATTGCATATACATCTCTTTCTTTTTCTGCATCATTTTTTTCAAATAATATAAGCTCCATTGCATACTTTTCTGCCTCCGCTTCATTCCCTATTTTCATAAAAATATTGATAAGCTTAAAACATATATTGCACGAATAACCTATCAGACAATTCTTATTTTCCAAACGCTTTCTGTCGTTATCAAGCACGCTTTTATATGCAGCTATAGCTTTATCATATTTACCTGTTTTTTTATACATTTCCGCTATATTATCCATAGCTGTTTCTAATAATTCCTCCCCATCTTCATATGCCTTTTTATAATACTTTTCTGCCATTGCAAACTTTCCGTCTGTCTCTAGTTTTTTTGCATATTCCGTACAGGTTATATCATCAAACCACAACTTTGTTGTACCATTTTCATCGGTTATACTCATATCAGATGTATCTGTATCTTCATTTTTCCTAAGTTCAGTAAGTATTTTCTGATATTTATATGCCTTATCCATATCAGCATAATATTTATTTTTGTAAACTGATATAAAATCCGAGTCCGAATAAAAATCAAATATTTTTTTATAAAAAATTTCTTTTGCGGCAATATCATAATCTGTCTGTGACATTTTTTCTGCCGCTTCTTCAAACATCCAAACCACCAAATCATAAATTTCATCCAGTTCCCTGATTTTTCCTAATGCATTATTATTTTCTGCCATATCTGTTTTTTCAATTTCGTTATTCCGACCTGTATAATCACCTTCTTTTATCTTATCAGTCCATCCTGACTGTCCCGCATCATACATTGCCGGCAAGTGTATATTTTCCTCTAATAAATGCCATATTTCACTCGCTGTATCTATATATTCTTTTACCATATAGCTACAGTCATTTGCCGCATAATTTTTTTCTCCATTATATTTATTGATATAATATATAATCTGCTCCAGCATACTTTTTATGTCACATAATTTATTTTTAGCGGAATTATTTTCCATAAATTCCATACCACTGTTTATTAAAGTATTGTTTATCTTTTTTCTATATATCCTTTGAGTTATATCTGCCGCATTTTCATCATCATATTTATTGCAAATTTCCAGTGCCTTTTCAAGCTGCGGTTCTTTTCCATACTCAAGGCAGAGTTCTGCATATTTTTTATTTTCTCCCGTAAGCCTTTCCATAAATATCTTGAGCATATTGCGTCTGATAACTTTTTCACTATGACTCTTAGCTTTTCTACTTATATATTCAATCATTCCATCGACTATCACAGGGCATCTCTCAGCACTCGGCAGGATATTTTTATACAAAATATCCTGTATAACCTGATGGAGTGATATTTTTTTACTTTCTTCGTTATACTCTATCCATCCTCCTTTTATAAGCCTTTCTAAATCAGTTTTTACCGAATCTGATTTATATATTTTTTCATATTCTTCTTTTAAAATTCTCATTCCGGCAAATAATGACAGACTGCTTATAAGTTCTTTCTCATTATCATTAAAATCCGATATATCAAACAATATCTCAATATGACTGTTTATACTTTTAAATCTCAATCTCCGGTCTTTTCTCTGTTTTATACCTATGTCCTCGGTATTCGTCACACCTTCTTTTTCAAGAAATCTCTCGTACAGTGCTTTCGGCTCATCACAAATATTTTTAAGATATTTTGCTATTAACTCCACTGTCATTGTGTGTCTGTCAACATATTCTATCAGCTTTTCTATATAATCAGTTTCCCCCTCATTATATTCAGTATCATTATATGAATAAAATAATTCCCGTAAATCTTTTATATCGGACATTCTATCTATAGTTATCTGCTTATAATTGTAATCCCTAAAATCCATTCTGGTCGTTATAATAAACTTTGCCGGACATTTAAATAAGTTTTCGAGTTCTTCGTCAAACTCCACATCGAAATTATCTATTATTATAAGGTCATCATCTGTTGCCGTCTTTTCAAGTATTTTAATTTTTCGTTTAAAATAATCATCCTCACTTTCTTTCTCATCACGCTCAACCTTATTCAAATTTATTTCATCATTTACAAGTGTTTTTATATCTTTCTCATAAATAGCAAATGTAACTGTATTATATTTACCGTGATACCTTGCTGCATATTGTTTTGCGATTTCCGTTTTTCCTATACCACCTATTCCTGACAAAAAAACAAGCTGGTTATCAGAAAGTATTTTGTCAATATCTAAAATCTCATCTTCCCTGCCAACAAAATATGCTGAATTGTATTGAAATGAATCAAGCAGATATACACTATTTATATCAGACAATCTTATAAGTTCATTAAGTTTTTCTATGACCGGAGTTATCTCCTGCCAGCGTGATGCAGTTGCCGTAGACAATGTATTTTTCAGAAAAACTGTTATTTCCCTGTATATTGCCGGCTGATATTTTTCACTTGCAAATTGCATTTTATCATAATCATATTTACTTGATATTCTGCAGTCACTTATTTCCGCAGTTCTTCCAAACATTTTATTAAAAAGCACCGCACCTATAGAATATATATCCGTATGAAATCCCATTTTCCTTATGTTTCCCTGTATCTGTTCAGGTGCAGAAAATCCCTTTGAAAATGACAACCCGTTTTGTCCACCATTCACAAGCTCATCTGCCACCATCAATGAATCAAAATCAAAAAGCAGAATATGCTCGGCACTCTCAGGAAGAATAAATATATTTTCCGGTTTTATATCAAGATGAAGATAACCTTGTTCGTGATATTTTTTGATTATTAATGCAAGACTTTTTATATGCGTAAATACCTCTTTTAAAGATTTATCATTATACTTTGCATAATCTTCACCCTCATCCAGTGTCATAAGAATATAAACTGTATTGTTTTTTCTTATTATCTCTGCCGGATTTACTGTTGAATTTATAAGTCCCAAGGTCTGTTTTATCTCCACATTCTTCCTGTATGACTGTATAAATTTTTCTTTTATATCTTCAAACTCATTTTCCTTTTCTACAGATATTGAAAGACTGTTGTCATCTGCCCTGCTTAAAAGAAGATATGCCGGATAACACTCTTTTAACCTTACATTGTGTTTTACTCCGATACTGTCATTATAAACAGCACCATAAACAATACAATTCGCTCCTCTGCCCACCTCTGAAACTATTTCAATGTTTATATCATCCGACATTTTAATCACACTTCCAATATTTAATGCTTTTCTATTATCAGCCATACTTTTACCACTCCCATGATTATTTCAATTTCATACCAACTAAACTAGTGTACTGACCTGATGACTTTTAGTTAAATAACTTAGGATAAATTTTCAGTCTGCAAGACGGAAGAATGAGCCGTAGCGGGCTACGGCGATTGATGACAACGAAGCAGATGGAAATTTATACAAGTTATTTGGCAAAATATCAACAGGTCAGTACACTAGGTACAATACATAAAAATACCATATCACTTTTTATCAGAACGGTTTGTAAAAGTGATTCGTTGCTTTTTTTCACGATTTATTATATCATAAATTTGCAAGGCAAGAGAACTTGTTCTCTTGCACCGAATTTATGAACGACAAAATCATATAGCACGAAGTGCGACAGATGCATTGCATCTGGATTTTGGAGTTCATTGTATCATAAATTTGGGGGATATTATGGATAACAATTATACAAATATTAATGCCGACAAAATATCTTGCTTTATTATTAATGATGAAGATGGTTCTGATCAGGCAATCTCATTTTTAAAAAATAAAGACTCATTTAGACCTTTTAAGGATGGTCTTAAAGAACTATTTAGGATGAAAAATATTGATATTGACTTATCAGATAATGAAGTGATGGCTGATTTTCTTTATTCAAAATTAAAAGACATTAAAGCCAATGTAGAAAAAGAAACCGTAATTTCATGGTTTTCAGGCACACATCGTCCAAAAGTAGAAGCCGGCAGCCGCCTGAAAATGTATGAGATATGTTTTGCTCTTAATTTAAACGAAACTGAAACCACATGGTTCTTTCAGCATATTTATTATGACAGGGCATTCAACTGTCATACTATCGATGAAGCAGTATTTTATTTTGCCTTTTCTAACGGACTGACATACCAAAAATCACTTAATATCATAAAAAAGATAAATGAGGCGGATGCTCCTGCTGCTACAAATTATGAGGGCAATTATACGCTGTTTGTCAAAAATCAGATAAACTCAATGAAAACAGCCGGGGAACTTACCACATTTTTAATTTCCAATAAAGAAAATTTTAAATCATGGAATAAAAGTGCAGGCAATATGCTTAAAAGTCTTGCTGCCGAGATAACAATCCCCGAATCAGCAAAGAAAAAACAGATGAACTCAAAAGAAATATAAGCCGTTTTCTATCCGCTCCATCTGACAAAACAAGCTGTAAAAAAAATAATTTCTCAGGTAAAATTCACCCTGAAGATTATACTGATTGCGGTCTTATTGTCAGAGAGATTATTTATGATTCCATGCATAACAGTTATGATACTATATCTCAGTGTGAATATATAAAAGATGTCATGAACAATAGAAATTTTATGAAAAATGCTTCTATACTGAGATACCTTATCACAACTTCTGTAGGAGCCGGGAAAGATACATCCATTCCATACATTGTCAGAAATAATTTTCCTTCAAAAAAAACAATGTCGGATATTTTGTCGGAAGATAAACTTTCAACTTCTAAATCATATGACTCGATACGAAAACTTATCATTCTTCTTGATTTTTATCGTTTTTGGGTAAATGCAAAATTAAATTCTGAAACTGAATATTATAAAACTTTGGATGAAGATAAACTTACGGAGATTTATATTGAAGAAGCCAATAATTGCCTTTATGACTGCGGCTATGAAGATTTATATGCCGGTAATCCTTATGACTGGATTTTTCTTTGTTCCGCACACGCAAATGATCCGCTTGATTTTTTTAGATCCTGTTTTTCTGAACTTTTACCGGAAGAATAGTATATATAATGAGGTTTCATCATATGGTAAAATCTCAATAATAAAATTTTACCGGAAGTTTTTAATACGAGCATCTATATGATTATTTTATTAAAAAATCCGGATACCACATCATTGATGATATCCGGATTTTTATTATTTCAGGAATGTTTAATAATCTTCCTATAATGTTCCATTATCAAAATAATCTATCTGCATTGCTTTCTTTACATCACTAAGTGTTTCCGCAGCCTTTTTCTCTGCAATTTCACTGCCTTTTCTTAAGATGTCATACACATCAGGAAGTCGCTTTTCCCATGATTTTCTTCTCTCTCTTATAGGCTCAAGCTCTGCCTGCATTACATTATTGAGGAATTTCTTGACTTTTACATCTCCCAAGCCACCTCTCTTATAATTGTCTTTTAATTCATCAAGATTATTGTAATCAGGTAAGAACTCCTCAAAATACTCAGGCTTGCAAAATGCATCAAGATAAATAAATACAGGATTTCCGTCTACCTGTCCCGGATCTTCAACTCTGATATGATTTGGATCTGTGTACATTGACATTACTTTTGTCTTAATGTCTTTTGCCTCATCTGAAAGATAAATACAGTTTCCGAGAGATTTACTCATTTTTGCTTTTCCGTCTATTCCCGGAAGTCTGAGGCAGGCTTCATTGTCAGGAAGCACTATCTTTGGATCTGTAAGTGTCTCTCCATAAACTGAATTGAATTTATGTACGATTTCCTTACACTGCTCTATCATAGGCATCTGATCTTCTCCAACCGGAACAGTTGTCGCTCTGAATGCCGTTATATCTGCTGCCTGGCTTATAGGATAACAGAAAAATCCAACAGGTATGCTGGCTTCAAAATTGCGCATTTTTATTTCTGCTTTTACGGTAGGATTTCTCTGAACTCTTGATACTGTTACAAGATTCATATAATAAAATGTAAGTTCGGTAAGTTCAGGCACCATAGACTGAATAAATATTGTTGATTTATCAGGGTCAAGACCGCAGGCAAGATAGTCAAGCGCTACCTGAATGATGTTCTGTCTTACTTTTTCAGGATGCTCAGCATTATCTGTAAGTGCCTGTGCATCAGCTATCATAATATATATCTCATCAAATTTTCCTGAATTCTGTAATTTTACTCTCTCTTTTAATGAACCTACATAATGTCCCACATGAAGTTTACCGGTAGGACGGTCACCTGTTAATATTATCTGCTTTTGTTCCATTTTATATAATTCTCCTTAATTTATATTTTCTATTCACACGCCGGCAAATATACCCGGCAAAAACATAACAATTCAGTCAAAAAACTTTTCTGTGTCATTATCTGCTTTTGTTCCTTGCTAATGCCACGGATTGCTTCATTGCAATGCAATTTTCGCAATCCTACAAACACCTCCAATCCTGTTGTCGGTATTTGGCGGGTCAAGCCACCAGATAACAATTTGTATGTAAACATACATTGCTATCTGCTTTTGACCCTTGCATCATTTTATTATACTATAGATTTTCATTTAACGCAATTCCGAAATGTTCATAGCCTGCTTTTGTTACGCTTCTTCCCCTCGGTGTCCTTGCGACAAGTCCATTCTGCACAAGATACGGCTCATACACATCTTCTATCGTCCCCGCATCTTCGCCTATTGATACGGCAAGTGCTTCAAGTCCTACAGGTCCGCCGCCAAAGTTGTTTATCATCGTGAGTATTATCTGTCTGTCCGTATTGTCTAGTCCAAGTTTATCTACTTCCAGCAGGTCGAGTGCAAAATCAGCGACCTCTTTTGTTATCCTTCCGTCATATTTTATCTGTGCAAAGTCTCGGACACGCTTTAACATCCTGTTTGCAAGTCTCGGAGTTCCCCTTGACCGTCTTGCAAGTTCGACTGCACCGTCTTTTTCTATCTCGACACCGAGCACTTTCGCCGAGTTTGTTATAATCTTATATAGTTCGTCTGTCGTGTAAAACTCCATCCTGTTTACGACACCAAATCTGTCACGCAGCGGTGCGGATAACATTCCGGCTCTCGTTGTTGCCCCGACAAGCGTAAATTTGGGAAGATCCATTCTTATCGACCTTGCCGTAGGTCCTTTTCCTATGACTATATCAACCGCATAATCTTCCATTGCCGAATAAAGCACTTCCTCTGCCTGCCTGTTTAGACGGTGAATTTCATCTATAAACAGCAAGTCACCTTCCGCAAGTCCGTTTAATATTGCAACAAGGTCACCTGTCTTTTCTATAACGGGTCCTGATGTCACTTTAAAATTAACTCCCATCTCATTTGCGATAATGCCTGCAAGCGTTGTTTTTCCAAGTCCCGGAGGTCCATACAGGAGCACATGGTCCAAAGCTTCGCCTCTCTGCTTTGCGGCTTCTATGTATATCTTAAGATTGCCCTTTACCTTTTCCTGCCCTATGTAATCTTTTAAAAACTTGGGTCTTAAGGTAGTTTCTATGCCCGCATCTTCCTCCGTAAATTCTGTTGTTATACTCCTTTTTGCCATCTTTTTTCTCCATGCAGATTTCTATTTAATTCAGTCAGGCGGATATTGACAACCCGCTCTGCCACTTATTCATAATACTACGAATACAGATATTTAAGACTTTGTTTAAGCAGTTCCTCAACTGTTGTATCTTCACCTGTATCTGCTTTTCTGACTGCTTTTGTGGCTTCTGTCGCAGAATACCCGAGTGCAGCCAGTGCCTCTATAGCATCCGAAACAGCCTGTTTTGAATTATCTTCAAATATGCTTTGCTGCCCGTCAATTTCTGATTTAATATCGGGAGCAACATCACGCATCTTGAGTTTATCCTTAAGCTCGATAACGACCTTGCTCGCTGTTTTTGCACCTATTCCCGGAGCTTTTGCTATCGTTTTTGCATCTTCTGCCATAACCGCATACCTTATATCATCCGCCGACAATGTTCCAAGTACACCTATCGCACCTTTAGGACCTATGCCGCTGACTGTAATAAGCAGTTTAAATACTTCCAGCGTATCTCTGTCAAGAAATCCAAACAACTGAAGTGCATCTTCCCTCACATTCATATATGTATATATCATGACTTCACTGCCAATCTGCGGCATATTTCCTATTACAGACATTGGAACAAATATCTCATAACCTATTCCATTATTTTCTACTATAATTGTATTTTCATATATATATACTAGTTTTCCTTTTACAAAACTAATCATCGTTAATCCTCCAGACGGCTGAATTTACCGTTTACGGTATTTAACCAGCCCTCATCCATAAATTTTATTATCTCATAAGGATGTATTCCAAGCTCCTCCGATATTTGGAGTGCATTGCTGTTTGGGTACAATTTCAGATATGCAACAATATCATCAAGCTGTGAATCATCAACACTTCGGCAATCCCTGCAGCACAATGTCCTTATCTTTGACTTAAAAACCTTATGGCAATGCTTACATACATTTGTATATATCATATTTTCCCCCTTTACATCTCTTTCTAAAAAAGAGCAAAACCAGCGTTTTGCTCCTGGTGTCACACTACTTTGCGAGCATTTTCCTATAACATAAAAAAGTAATACTATACTTACATCAATGTTGAAAATACATTTAATATCGGCTGAACCATCTTCCATGTTCTTGGTCTGTTAAGCCAGTCCTGATAAGTTATTTCCTTACTATCCTCAAATGTCTTTTCAAAATCTTTCTTTACTTTATTTTGTATCTGTCTGCCTGACATCCACACACCATTTTCATAATGCAGATAAAAACTCCTGTAATCCATATTTATCGTTCCGACGATAACGGCATCCTCCGTAAGTATCTGTTTTGCATGAATAAATCCCGGTGTATATTCATAAATCCTTACACCTTCTCTAAGTAAAACTCCATAATTGTAATTCGTAAGCATTTTCACCTGCTTTTTATCCGGTATATTTGGTGTAATTATCCTTACATCGACACCTCTCTTTACTGCTTCTATAAGAGACTGCTTCATATAATCTTCTATTATAAGGTATGGCGTCGTTATATAAAGATATTTGTTTGAGTACATTATCATCTGATTGTAAATACTCTCTATAGGATTTCTCGGGTTATTTGCCGGTCCGTCTGATATAACCTGACAATATGTGTTTCCAACTCTAGGATATATTGCTTTATACTTAAGATAATCTATATGTTTTTCGTCTCTGCCACATACCTCCCACATCTGCAAAAATACAACTGTAAGTCCCCATACACCCTCACCGCATATCCTGACACCCGTATCTTTCCACACTCCAAAGCGTTCGATGAGATTTGCATATTCATCCGCAAGGTTAAACCCTCCTGTATATCCTACTTCTCCGTCTATTATAAGTATCTTCTGATGAGAACGGAAATTCATGTAAAGTTCTCCGGTATATTTGTGAATAGGGTTAAATACCCTTACCTCAAATCCCTCATCCTCTAAAACACGCTTGAAATACTTGCCTGTTCTTATAGCTGCACCGAAATCATCATACATAAACTTGACCTCGACACCCTCGTCTATCTTCCTAAGCAGTATCTCATGCAGTTTATCCCAGATTGCTCCCTCAGCAACAATAAAGAAATCAATAAGTATAAACTTTTCCGCTTTTTCAAGATCCGCAAAAATGTCCTCAAACACATCTTCACCCATAGGATAATACGAGACTTCATTTCCACCGGTAAACATATATTTTTCGGCAGACATATATTTCACCATACGCCCTGCAACTGGATTTTTAGCAATATATTCAGCCGTAACCTTTTTGTCTTCCAGCAAAAACTGATTTCCATATGAAATCTGTCTTAATATATGGCGGTCAAGATATTTTCTTTTTTTACTTGATCTTCCCCAAAGATAATACATAAAAAAACCGCTTATCGGCAAAAGAAGTACAATGGATATCCACGCAAGCCTGTATGACGGACTCTGGTTGCGGTTTACCAGTGTTACAATAGCTATAACAGAAATAATTTCTACTATAAAATAGAAAAATACCGTAAACTGTCTGAGTAAAAATGGCAGGAAAATAATAAGCAATACCTGTAAAAAAACTATCCATGCAGTGACAAGCACTCTTAAAAATCCACTGAGATTATTCTGTACCCGACCCTTAAGTCCCTTTAAATATCTCTTTTTTTCACTTTCGTTGTGCTGTGAATTTTTCTTTTTTTTATTTTTCCTTACCCATTTTTCATAGGCAGAATCTGAATTAAAAAACTTTTCCAATTAGACTACCTCCTGAAACGCTTTATTTAACATTCTAACACAAGTGGAAGGGGTTTGGCAAATAAATGTTCTGTACCTTTATAGCATTGGCTACGAATATGTTTTTTGTATGTTTTTACATATGTTTTCTACTTATATTTCATTACTATGCCATGTCGTTATCTTTTTAGTGATTTTTTTACGGTTTTATTCTAGCCCTGTTATTTTTAATGTTGTTTTATTTTTCTATTTTCATTTAGTATTATTTCTTTTAATGACATTTTATTTCCCTATTTTTATAAAACAACATTATTTATTTTGTCTTTTGATAAATTTTATTTTTTTGTCCGTCTTTTTATGTGATATTATTATATATGTGGTATTATTATAAGAAGTTATTATTTTTGTTTTTTGAATCGAGGTTTTTATGAAAGTTTTTGATTATATATGCAAGTCGCCTAAGTTTAAGTATTTTTTTAAACATCCGACAGATAATATCCTTTTTTTTGATATTGAGACTACCGGTTTGTCTCCTAATGCTTCTTCACTCTATATGATTGGTGTTATGTTTTTTGACAACAGTGACGGCAACTGGCATTTGAAACAGTTTTTTGCTGATAATTATAAGAGTGAAGCTGATATGATAAATTCTTTTCTTGATATTTTGGAAGATTATGATTATTTATATCATTTTAACGGTAAGACCTTTGATATTCCTTATGTTTTAAATAAGTGTTCTAAGCACAGCATTTCTCTTTCTGAGCACTGCGATAATATCTTAAATGATAAGGAGAACTCTTTTTCAATTGATATTCTTGCCGGCATCCGCCCCGTCAAGAAAATGCTTGGTCTTACTAAGGCAAACCAGACGGCTCTTGAAAGATGGCTTGGTATCATAAGGGATGATAAATTTGATGGTGGAAAGCTTATCCCTGTCTATACAGATTTTATGCAGAAAAAAATTCTTGCTCCTGAAAAGGCTGAAGAACTTGAAAAAATACTGCTTCTCCACAATTATGAAGATATTGAAAATATGTTAAATGTTGCAAGCATCATGTCATACAATGATATTTCGACACTCACACCGTTTTCTGACGATGAGACTATTTTCAGCGGATATTCAAAGCATTTTGATATTACAGAAATTACTATTGATGACGATGGTATGCTTAATATATCCTGCTCTTTTCCGGAACTTATCTTTCCTAAAAGTCTTGAAACCAGTATTACTTTTCCTGAGAGCAATTCCGAAGAGTATAAATATACAGATGATATGCAGATTGTTTTTGAAAGTGATACCATTTTACTTAAAGTTCCTATCTTATCGGGTGTCTTATATAATTACATAAAAAACTACAAAGACTATTATTATTTTTCTGATAAAGATACGGCACTACATAAAAGCGTTGCTGCTTACATGGATAAAAAGTACAGAAAAAAGGCTACTGCCACAACCTGTTACACTAAAAAACAGGGATATTTTATACCTACCTTAAAAACTTGTAAAAAAAACAAAGCTGACACTGACAATATTTTTACCGAATATAAACTGTCATTGCGTGATAAGATTTCCTTTTATAATATAGATACTATTCCTACTCTAGAAACAGCCAATAAAAGCAATGGCTTCTGGAAAAATTATGTCTGTATGCAGCTACGCTTCTGATACAAACAAATAGTCGCAAGTGACTCTTTCGCACTTGAGCGGAATACATAGCATTTATTTCTTTTTTGCAAAATCTGCATCCTCACGAAGTGTTTTTTATGTTATAAAAAACAAAAGCCTTTACGGGTATATAAAAAATATCCGTAAAGACTTTTATCTAATATATAAATATATTTCTACACTTTTTTCTTATATAACTAACTGAATAATATGTAAAATCATTGTATGCGAAAAGTATTAATTTACATAGTTCGTGCAAAATTTATCAATCATACAGTGAAATACCATATCTTATTTTGCGGCA
>ULZO01004852.1_pt1 | contig 42247 bp, 63 predicted proteins | sample 1963181 | NCBI WGS metagenome assembly ULZO01 (sample SAMEA4835891, study PRJEB28245) | human gut metagenome | biome: gut microbiome; material: fecal sample | place: Denmark | collected 2008 | reverse complement strand
TACTTTGGAAACTGATTTGCAGGTTCATCACGACAAACAATCCACTTATGATAAATTCCTCTATCATCTGGAACGTCCACAAAAAGTCCTATCGGAAATGTTGCCCCATAGCGTTTCCTAAAATCAGTCTCATAATGATAAAGGTCATCACCTTCATTGAATCTTACAGGCTGACTTGGACGAAACATAAGATAGTATTCCACTTGGTCTTTGTCCATTGACTGATAAGATTTGATAATAAACTTTGCATCTATTTTTGTCTTATTGGTATTTTCATAAGTCATACCTTCAGCAAGAGAACGTGTAATTCCATGTTCATCTGTGAAAAAATCATCATGAAAATGATCATAGATATAACAAGTCTTTGTGGCGATATCGTTATCCCAAGTCTGTTCCATCGCCCAATCAGACTGTTCCTTATAAATCTGACCAATCGTTTTAGCACCGTTGTTCTTGGCGTTTGCGACACGCCTAGCTGTTTGTAGACTCGGCATCGCAACCCACCTCCTCAAACATTTGCTTAATATATCCGTGAGAATCTAAGATTGCCCTACGGAATTTTTTGTAACTAAAATGGTCGCTCTTGAAATTATCCATAGCACCTTGTAAAGTTACCATAAGAGTTACCATAAGTCCGTTATCATTAAATAAGGTTTTTGTGCCACCTAATTTAAACATAACATTCTCAAAGAAGACGAGAAATGCTTCGTCATCTTCAAATATTTTCTCTTCAATTGTCTTGTCTTTGTAGAGCAGTAGTTTGTGAATGTCACCATGCATTGCACGAACTGCTTCATTGATTTGCTTGTCTGTGAAATCACCATATATATATTGCATATCAGGACTCCGTTGACGAATATGGTTTAAAAGCAAAACCATAATCACGAATAAGTTTCTGCTGTTCAATTTTCATTTCTTTCAGCAATGCCTTATTTAGTGAAAAATCGTCCTTCAATTTTTTTTCTTCTTTTCCACCGAAAAACCTTACAGTATTTTCCAATGATTTAACTTTTGGTTCAAGCCATTTTATAGCCATACCTTTGCTAAACAGTTCAATAACAAATTCTTCATCAGAATACTCATCAACAGAAGTTGTTAATTCAAATTCAAGTTGCTGAATTTCGTCATCAAGTTTTAATGTGGAAAATAATCTACGAATAAATGGACTAGAGATAGCAGAGTGTAATCGCCCTGCTAATATTTCATACAAATCAGACTCTTCTAAAGACAATTCTTTGACATCATCAATTAATCCAAAATATCTGTCAAATACTTTTTCGTAGGAGATATTCATATAACACCTCCAATATATTACTCAGCAAGTAACTTCAAATCAGTACCACATTCCTCATCAATAATCTTGATTTTATTCATACTGTCAAAAGTTCCTTCTGAAATCATTTCAGAAACCATTGTTGCGATTGTATTTTTGAAACCAGATGGAAGTTTTCTAAACTCTTCACTAAAACGCATAGTAGGAAGATTGATAAGATTTATTAAATCCTCTCTATCACATAAACCATCATATACTTTTTTAACTTCCTGCCAATGTACATTTTCAAGCAGCTCCTCATCTTCAATAATGATATAAGGTGCAAATAAAGACCTCTTACGAACAAGTAAAGCTGAGAGTAAGTCCTGATACTCAATATATCTGAAATCACCCATGTTACTAAACTCATATGTAATCTTTGTCTTATCACCAGTAAATAGAAGAGTACCTGCATACATAGAACGACATGGAATTAAATCATCTGGTTCATACTTCTTAGGTTTCTTAACCTCTGCAACTGTTTCCTTTACTGTATCTTTTTCAACCTTTGCATCTTCTGCCTTTGTTTTTGCGGCAGAAGTAGTTGTAGCTTTCTTCTGATAAGCCATTTATATTTTCTCCTTTCACTCAATTCAAAAAGGACTGCATATCATTTAGATATACAGTCCAAATATTTCTATGGATTACGCACCGATTGTCCAAGTACCAAATCTTGTGTTAGTCATAGTCTTGATACCAAAACGAGACTTGAACTCGTACTCTTTTGTATCATCGGCATTATCACCAGACTCAGATACTTCCTTAGTCTCATCCATTCCCTCATAGTACATCTTAACAAACTTGTCGATGTTAGATGGGAGAATAAGAAGCTTTGTATCGTCTTCAAGGTAATGTTCTACGTCATTCTCCTTAAATGCCTGTGGAAGCTCGATAATCTGAGTACCCTCAAATGTACCAATTCTACCAGTGTTATAAACATCGTTCTTTGCAGCTTCAGAAACCCACTGAATATCTCCAAGGTTCTTTAATCCTGCAAGAGCAACCTTTGTACCAACGATAGTAGCAACACCACCTGTAGCAAGCTGAACATCAGAAATAAGCTTTACAAACTTATCATGGTTAGCTGCATTTAACTCACCACGGATATTCCACTTAGCAGGAACAGGAAGAGAAGTACCAGCACTCATAACAGCTTCATGAAGAAGAGTATTGATTAATCTTGTGAATGCTTCTGCAATCTTATTGATTAACTCACTCCAATCTTCAACGCCCTGAAGGAATCTTGACATTTCCATGTAAACCTTTGCGCCATAAGACTTAACGCTTACACCAAATTCCTTACCAGCACCAAGTCTCTGTCTCTCAATACTGTGATGACCATCAGCAATCTCAGCAACAGTGATAATGCAAGGATCTTTTGTATAGAACTTGTTTGTCTGTCCAAGAGCGAGAGTCTTAACCTCTACATACTTCTGGAATACAGGTGAACTTGTCCAACCAGATACAAGAGTATCTTCAACAGTCTCCTCAATAACCTCGAATACAGCCTCTCTTACAGACTGTTTCTTAAATGCCTTTCTTACCTCATTAGGAGTAGGAGACTCAGAAAGACCTGCCATCTCAATAATTGTTTTACGAATCTTATCATTTGCTTCTTCGATAGAATACTGCTTTACAGTACCCTTTGCTGTGTCAACACACAGACGAGAGAAATTCTTATATTTTGTTTCATCAAACTTTTCAACGATTACATCGCTCATTTCATTAAATCTTAATCTCTGCATAGTATATTATTCCTCCTTTCTACCGAATTACGCATATACCTGGGCATTCTTATCTACCCAAATACGATAATTTCCATTTGCAGCAACCTCGTAGATATGTCCTACAAAACCATACTCAGTCATACTTGGTTTCTCACCAGTTGTGAGCTTGAAGTCTGTACCATCTACGAATACATATTTTCCAACAGCTAATTCTGCATCAGAATTGAAAGCTTCTGTAGAAAGTGTGAATCTATCAGTGTCCTGAATCTCGTAAGCTCTCATAACTTCACCCTTACCATTGTAGAAGTTAGATTCCTCCTGCATCTTTGTTGTATATTCCTCATAAATCTTTGGAGCAGTTAAAATGAGAACAATTTTGTCTCCCTTTGCAGGAACTTTTGCTTCAAATACATCTGCTTTCTTTCTGTCACCAATTGCAGCAACAGAACCATTGTCAATATCCTTAGACTCATTTACTAAGTTATAGTGATGACCAACTTTTGTAGCCTTAAGTAAAGTTGACTCAGCTACACCGTGCTTATTAGCTACGAAATTACTAAAAGTACTAGCCATAATAAAATTCCTCCTTAAAATTTCTAATTTTGTGCAATAAAAAACACCTATGGATTTTCCATAAGTGCTAATTCATAAAGTTATTTAGTTTTTTATTTAATCAAACAGATCGCCATATGGTTTATATGTATCTTCCGTTTCTTTTTCTGCATTAAACGCAACTCTGCTCACATGTTTCTTCTGTGGTGTTTCACCTGCAAAAGAGAATGTCTTATTCTTTTTAACAAGTTTTCCAAGAGTGGCATCAGCCTTCTCAGATAACTCTTCTTTAGAATATTTGTTTACAGAATCCTCAGACATAAGTGCTTTAAATTCGTCTGTATCAAGGTATTCTGAATATGCTTCGTCATCAAATACAGTCATCTTGTCTGCAAATACTTCAGCAGATTTATAAGTATTTAATTCCTCTACAACAGAAGAGTAGTTGGAACGCATCTCATTAAGAGAAGCATCTTCTTCGTCAGTTACCCATACAGAGTGAACAGCAACTCTATCGCCTACTAATGAGAAATTGTCTCCATCTCTATTGAATGACTGTCTGTAATATTTTCCATTCCAATAATCAGACATAATAAGAGTATTATCTTCATAAACAGTTACACCATAATAAGCATTATCTGCTTCTCCATACATCTGATTAACAAGATTGTAAAGAGACATAGTAATCTCATCTAATGATAAAGAAAACTCTTTTACAGAACCGTCAGACATTGTTACAGAATATTTTTCTGGATTTACAGATTCATTTTCTGTTACACCTGTATCTGTAGTTTCATCCTGTGTATTTTCAACTGGATCTTCTTCGGCATTTTCAGTTGTTTCTTCGGAGGTTTCATCGACTGTTTCCTCAGATTCATTCTCTGTTACAGTTACTTCCTCCTCAGTGGTTTCTTCTGTTTCAGTCACCTCTACAGTTTCAGTAACTTCTTCTTCAAATTTTTCCTTTTCCACTTCGATTGTTTCCTCCTTTCCGCTAATATCGTTTTTATTATTGAAACAAGCAGACTCAAGTTTTTCGAGTCGTTCTTGTAAATCAATTAAAGTAGAATCATAGTCTGAAAATAGACTATTATTTTTTGCATTAAAATCAGCAATGTCTAACCTTGCATTAAGCATCCCTTCGCCAATATCTTTTTTGGTGTCTGGATCTTTGCCAAGTAAAGTCGCACCCATAATAACAACATCAGTTAATTCAAGAACCTTATTTTTCCCAGAATATTCCATCTCATTAACAGCAAGTTCTACACTAATCTTTGTTCCATTTTTTCTTTCTATAATTGAAGCTGCATCAGTATAATCAACTGGAATAGCACAATATCCGTATAAAAAGTTATGTCCAGTTTCTTCTTCAACTTCAAAGAATGGTGTATCAGATGTAAAACAACCAACCTGTTTTTCGACGTAATTTACCGAGCCATCATCGTTTAATTCCATATCATGTGAAGTGAAATCTTTTAATGTCTCACCAGTTTCTTCATCTTCGTATTCCATAAAATTTGCCAATACAGGCTTGTATGCCAATGTTTTTGAAGCTTTCTTTAATGCTTCATCTGTTACGCTAGAATGATTTCTATTCTCGCCAGAATGCATTAACTTGACTTTACAAAATAGAAGTGATTCATCTTTATAATCAGCGTTTTTATCTACTTCAAATTCAGCAGGTACTTGTACGAAAATTTGATGTCCTGATTTTTCTGCACTAAAATGTGTTGAACGCTTATATTTATTTGAATAAAAATCATATAAATCTTCCATAAATAAAAGACGTTTTGTATTCTTCTTAGCCATTTATCCTCCTTTCCGACAAAATAAAAAGCCGTCTAGGAAGACGACTAAAATGTAAGTATGTTTGTACTTTTTACTTTATTTATATCAACACTATCTGAAAAATTAATTGAAGAATTATTCAGAAATGTGTAGATGCTTTTATTACCGGTCTCCATTTTCTGAAAACCACATTTCACAAGAGCAGAAGCAGTAGTAGCATCTGCTGTGATTAAAAATTTTCCTTCCATTCAACTACTCCTTATTTTCCTGCCTTAGTTGTTTCATTCTTTCCTGCGTCACGAGTTTCCTCTGTTGAGTCTGCAATTTGGTCGTCTTTCTTAGTTTGACCGCCACCTTCATTATCACTCGTACCACTTTGCGTATATGAAGAGGAGAGAGGAGTAAAGTAATTCATTAATCCTAATGACCTCATCATAAAAGCATTATTAACAACTCTTGAAGGTGAAGAACCATCTAACGTTGCATAATCCATTGTATCTATACCCAACGTAGCTTTATCTTTTCTTTGAGACATCTTTTCATCAAGGTCAAATACAGATACATAATGGAAATAAAATTCAAAATCCTCTGTGATATTTAATTTGACATATCTCTGGATGTTTGCTTCAATTCTTTTTAATAATTCCATAGGTAGCGTCATATCAACTGTAATAGAATGTTTAAGACCAACAGAACCAGATTTTTGACCATTGAATATCATTTCTGATATACCAAGAGAAGAGAATAGATTCTTAATTGCCTGTGAATATACATTAGTATCATCAACCTGATTTTTATTACCAAACTCAATCTTTTCGACTTCACATGGAGTCCATGCTGAACCAACAAGGCTTGGCAATACTTCATCAATCGCAGCTTGAGTAGCCTGTACAATCTCAAGGTCTACGGCAAAGTCATTTACTTCGCCTGAGTTTTCATTCATAGGGATTTTTGATAAGAGAAGAACATAATTTTCAAGTTCTGTTTTAGAACGAATAAGAGCTTCGTAGTCAAGCAAATCTAAGAGAGATACGAATACAGGTAGGAAGTAGGGGAGTGGTACAACTGGATCATCACCACATATAATACAGATAGTTTTTTCTGGTGGTAATTCAAACCATTTATAATCATTACCTTTTGATTTATATGTTTCATAGCCTTCTACAAAAACATCATCCCATAAGCCTTCTTCTGAATCAGTTTCGCTACCAGTACCATATAAGAAATCCTTGTTGTTACCAGAATCAAAATAAGAAGCATCGAATTTTACAATCCATGTATCTTTTTCTGCACGAGAACCGATTTTATAATATTTTGGATCAAGCGGATGTATAAAGAATGAATCTCCGTCATCGTAACAAAATCCACAATAGATACCATCTCTTAAACAAGTGGCGATCATTTGTGAACCCATTTCTTTCAGATCCATTTTATCTAATCTGGTACAAAGTTCTTGATATCCTTTAATATATTCAGATGCATCCTGTGGGGGATTTGCCCAATCGGGAGTATTGTAAGATACGTTATAACTAAAGATAGGAGTGTAAGCATAATATTCTATAATCTTTTTATAGTTATGACTGATACGATATAAGAAAGCAGATATATCACGAAGATTGTCAATATTGGCAAGAGGACTTTTTATGTATGATTGAAGTTTCTCTTTTGTGTATTGAGTATATGTCTTCGATGTACCTTTGGATATATTCTGCTGTAAGATACGTTGTAATTCCTGAAAGTTAATCATCTGTGCATACTTCTGAGTAGAAGTAGTCAGCTCATTTTTACGAGTTGGCGATGGTTCTGTCTGCACTGATTTCTTTACAGAGTTATTTGTTTTCTGTGTTACCATTTATATTTCTGATTTCCTCCTTTCTTTAGTTATAGAATCCCCATTTTTTCGGGCGTTTTGAGACACCGACCATTTTGGTGATGTCGAAGTCTGTATTTTTTGGTTTTAATTTTACTGCTAAATCTGTACAAATTTTAAAATTATATTCAAGTGCCGAGAAACGGTCTTTACGCATTCCTGGTTTTTCTATAATTTTAATATTTGTTCCTTTTATTTCATGATCAAGATTTATCAATTCATTAACCATAAATGATGTTTGTATATATGGTAATTTAAGCATGGCTTGTTCTTTTGATGTCATCTTGGAATATCCACGAATCTTTTTTACCAATTCTTCTGCTTCAAATTCAGAAGTAAGAAGATTAATAGAACCATTCTGAAATCCTGCACGTAATGCAATGGCTGCCTTTGTATTAAAATCAGCAGTAGCTTTAATAGACCATACTACCTTATTCGCATTTCTAATTTTACATCTATCAGCCATATTATCATCATTAATACAAGTCATTGCTTCATATGTAACTCCATACTCGGCATCATACTGAGGTTTAATTATAAAATCATAAACGCCAATGCCTTGTCCATTAGTATCCAATACCAAATCTGTACAATTGAATTGATAAAATAATCTCATAACAAGAATACCTAACTCGTCTGTAGTCATTCCTTCATGCGTTTCTATATAAACAATATTAGATATATAATCATTTTTTTCTGTTGGAATAGCAGAATTAATTATAAGAGCAGCAGCATCATTATTATGCTTTTTACTTGCAAGTAAAGCTACATCGACAGATAATATTCTTTTTTCATTTGGAACTAATTCTGGAATTTTGATTTGATGATTTTTATAAATTTCAAGAGGATAGAAAGAATTTCGTATTTTTCTCCTTGGGGATATATCATCGAATTTAAAGAAAGCACCATCAGTGTCACCATACCATTCAGCACCCATTTCCATTTTAAATGCAGTAGGATCAAAGTCTGCCTCAGACATTTCATCCTCGACCTGTTCACGAGATAGCAAGCCTTCTCGTATAGCACATTGATATGGAAGCCCTACGCAAAAATAACGCTTGGTATCATCAAGCATATTTGCGTAGTAAGCTTTTAATTTTTCGAAGCTCCAATGGGACTTATACCACGCAGATGACATATACATTTCGATGTTACGCTCCTGAAGGTGAGCATATTTTGGATTATTAAGATAACCAGGTGAACGTGGAGCTGTTAAGAATTTACGAAGAACTGTATTAATTGTATTTAAATCAACCATCCTGAACTCATCCACAACTATGAGCGTTGCTCTATTATGACGAGCCGAGTCGTTTGAACTAACGATTTTTATCCAACTACCATTACGAAAATCAACATGAGCAGTATTTATTGAAGTAGAAATTTCAGAAATTTCAGAACGAAGATTGGCTGAACCCCAACCATAATTTTTCATAAAGTCATCATTTATCTTTTGAATAACTTCTAGTGATTGAGATTTGTACCCAGAAGCCACACAGATTTTTGTCCCAGGATACAAGATACAACGTACAACACAATATAAAGAAGTTAGCCACGTCTTACCAGAGCCACGACTAGCAATATACATAAAATTCGTACTGACCATCATCATGTATATTAAAATCTTTTGAAATAGCTTTAATTTCACATTTAAATATTCGAGTACAAATCTTTGTGGATTTTTTCTATAGAACGAAGCCCAATAAGCAACCCCTTCTAAAACACGCTCAGATTTTTCTTGATATACTTCTTGTAATGACTTTTTCTTTTCTTTCTTTGTGGTAGCCATAATTATTCATCATCCTTGCTACCAAAAATCTTATCAAATAGAATTTCACTATCTGATTCCTCATCATAAGATGGTGGATTGACAGTATATTTTGCCATTACTCGTTCATATATATTTGAAAATCTGTTTTTTAGACCAAGCATTTTTGACGCATGACCTCTGTAAAAAGCATCTATGTAAGTGCCAATTTTATCAACATCTGCAAGTTCTGGATCTATATCAGGAAGAGGGCGTGTTTCCTCATATTTCTGAATTAATGTACCCATTGTCTGAGCATCTGAAAATGTATCAAGTGTATTTTGTTTTGGCTTTAGATTACCTGTATCAAGCCATTGCTGATAAGAATAATCCAGATCTTTTGTAGAAGCCCCTTTTTTAATTGCATTACGCTTCATCAATTTAAGGATTGATAGATTTTGGAATGTTTCTTCCTGAGCCTTCTGTGAACAGTCATATCTCGAAATCCAGTCTTGGTACTCATTTTCAAGGAACATCAGTTCTTCATTATTATAATCTGTGCCAAATCTCTTTTTTGCTGCACGTAATGTTTTTTGTACGATTTTTACATCTTCTTCTGGGTTATTTTCTATATCATCTATCGAGAATATTGAATCTTTATAAGTTTTTTGACTATAATCATTTAGGCTTCTACAAATTACGATCCACTGTTGAACAGCAGTGCTTCTTATTTTTTCTCCTGTTTGTTCAGAGAGTTTTTGTAACTGCTCATTATAAACATTTTCATCAAAATACCAATTAAGTCTTCTAAATGTTTCTATAGTTTTCTCACGATTATCAGTTCGTATATTATTTCTTTTGTCATAGTCAGTGCATTCGTTTAATATACATTCTTTACACGCATAATGTTCAATACCATCAGGATTTATCTTAGAAGAGTAGAATGTCGCTGCACTTTTCCATTGTCCACAATGGCTACAATATATTAGCTCATTGTTCATGATACGCTGATAGAAATTTGCAAGCTTTTTGTATTCATTACGCAAATTCACAACTGTAATTTTCTTCAATTCAGCATCAGAAATTGGCTCTAAAACTTTAGCCATTGTTTCACTTCCTTTCCTTTTTATCCAATAAAAAAGAAGAGTAGTTAAGCAACTGACTCTTCTAAATTTGATAAATATTCTGTTATAATCTTTTTAATATTTTTCTTTTCCCAGTACGGTATTCTCAATAATGGGATATTATTTTTCTTACAATACTCGTTCTTGATATTATCTCGCCTTTGAGTATCGTTAAGTTTTTCTTGAACTTCTTCATCACTCATGTGACAAAATTTAATTGGCATGTAATGTTGCTCACCATCATATTCAATTAAACAATGCAACTTTCCATCTTTCTTAACACCAAAATCAAACTTTAATAATCCAACATCAACACAATCTGAAAAATTCATTTGTGGAACATATTCATATTTTAACTTTTGGAGTATTTTTGCGATTTTCATTTCATTTTTAGATGACACACATCCACAACTGATTGTATGTCCAGATTTTAAATTACCAGAAGTGACAATTACTTTAGTACCGCAATCACATAAGCAATTCCATTGAACAGAATATCCACCATTGGGATGTGGTAAATTTTCTGCTCTATCAATAACAGTAAGTTTACCAAATCTCTGTCCACTTAAATCCTCAAAGAAGCGTTCAGATGCTTTTTCTCTGAATAGACACCCACATGATTGAGTTGAACCATTTCTTAAATTAGCTTGAGAAACTACTGTCTTGTTTCCGCATTCACACAAACACTCCCATTGAGTATTTTGAAATCCATTTGGGGATATGTAATGTTCAGCCTGACCTAATACAGTCAATCTTCCATATTTATGACCAGTTAAATCTATTAAACATCGTTCTGATGTTTGTTTTCTTCTCACACAACCACAATTCTGTGTATGCCCAGAAGTTAAATTGCAAGTAGGAACAATGTGTTCGTTGCCACAATCGCATTTACATAACCAATAGACGCCTTCTTTTTTTAAATGCTCTGGTTTAGGAACTCTTTTTAATACAGTTGTTATACCAAATCGTCTTCTTGTTAAGTCTGTAAAATTTTGCGGTAATGGTTTCTTTACACATTTACCACAATTGGTCTTTCGTAAATCCCTTAATCTACGACCTTCAACAATAACTTCATTGCCACAGTCACATTTACAATTCCAATAAATTTTTCCATTTGTTCTTTTATTTATTGAAATCGCAGTCAGTTTACCAAACTTTTGATTAGTTAAATCAATAAATTTCATATATTCATTTCTCGCTTTCCACTCGCAAAACCAATTAAAATAGAGTGAGAGAGTAGTGCGAGTATCTACTATACTGAAGCTCATGACTTCTTCAGCTTCTCACTCCATAATCCAACTACCTGCAATCGAAACAGTAACAATCCTCTCATAGTTGGTTATATATTTATTCTCTTTTCTGTCTTGATTTTTGGTAGAAAAAAGTGTATACTTAACTCATAAATTGAAACTTGACAACTGAATAGTATTTAAGAATGGAGGCTTCTATGAAACACCCAGTAAAAAGAATTGCTTCATACTTAAAGTCAAAGAAACATTCTATTTATGAATTTCTACAAAAGAATGGTTTCTTTGACGAGATGATCAGAGGAATAGTGAAACTATTGTTCTTTATAGTTATTTTCTATTTTTTCAAGCAGGTAGTATGGTAGTAGACATTCTCATCCTGAGTTATTTATTTTTCTTAGGATGAGAATATAATATTATTACCTAGCTGAACATGAATATGGCGGACGGGTGAGTAACGTATGGTGCAAGCGTTATCCGGATTTACTGGGTGTAAAGGGAGCGCAGGCGGTCTGGCAAGTCTGATGTGAAAATATTTTTAAACGGGTCTTGTACACACCGCCCGTCATATCTTTATTCAGTAATATTATTCAGTTGTTATCAATAAAAACGTATAAGACTGTCAAAGTGATGTGTTTGGCAGTCTTATTTAATTTTAACAAAAAGAGCCGTCTCCAAAGAAATGACTCTTTCTTAACACAGTATTAAATTTTACCAATCGGTCGCCAAACTGACTATAACTGTATAGGGCGGTAATCTGGATAGCAGGACTCGAACCTACAACGTCTAGTTCCCAAAACTAGCGGACTACCAAATTGTCCTATATCCAGTTAATAGGGGTGGAAGAGTACCACCCATTATAAATTACTCAGACCAAACAAGATCTGTCGTATAAGCCAATGTATTAATCGGAGTAAATTCTGTTACCTTGTAAGAAGCTAAAAGCTCAATACATTTCTTCTCTAATTCATCTTTATTTTCTGTAGAATACTCAACAGTTTCATATTCACCAGTTCCAACCGATGTAGTAACTTCTTTTACTTCATGAGTATCTTCATCGGTTACAGTTTCTTTTTGTTCTTTCATAATTTCCTGCTTTACAGTCAGATAACGATACATCCCTGTTTTGGAATCCTTAATAAGAATTTTATACATAGTCAACCTCCTTACAATACAACAGAAGTCTCTGCTTCAAAATCATTTGCTAATGCCCTAATTTCTGTTAATTTTGTTGTGATTGCAGTTTTCACTTTTTCCAAGAAAAGAACTGCCATTGCCTGTCCTAACTTTTCAGGAGTATTAAATACTGTACCAAGAGAAGCAGTAGGAATTTTATTTATGTCAATAGAAAGTGTAATAGATAAGTTTTCATCGAGAGTGTACTTTTTATTTACTAAATCAGAGATTGTAACCTTTTCAATAGTAGAACCATCTGGCTCATCAGTAACAATCACAGGAATTCCTGTATCTGAAAGCTTCAAATTTCCAGAGAAGTCAATTTGACTATATTCGATATATCTTACGAAATTATGTAACTGATTTTTCTCTGTATCAGCATCTCTTATACTATCACCTAATTCTTCAACATTTAAACTTACTGTAATTACATCTTCGTTAATTTCTGTTTTCTGTGCTAATTTCATTATTCTGTTGCCTCCTCACTTAATAAATTGTAAAATTCTTTTAATCCACAAATCATATTTTTAATGGTAGACTTTGACAAATTACACTGTAATTGTGGTAAATTCATATCTGTATCATTTACTTTAAAAACAAGACAATTGTTATCAAAATCAATACTCATACTTGCTTTTGTCTGATTTCCAATAAGCATCTGTAAAGCTTTTAAAGTTTTACCATTATCACTTGTAATACTTAATACGTCACCAATTTCCAAGTCGTTTTCAGTAACTTGTAAATAAGCCATCGTACATACTCCTTTCTTTTATTTTTATTTCCTTTTATTCTAACTGGGCATACTGGATTCGAACCAGTGTATCCATGAGTCAAAGTCATGTGCCTTACCGCTTGACGAATGCCCATTATAAAATAGGAGAGTAACGACCCTCCTATAAAACTATAAGATTATATCATTTTATCGAATTTCTTTAGTTTGTACTTGTTTATAATCCAAGTTGCATTTTTATAATAATTACCCACAGGTACACAATAACCACCATTTAAAATTTTTCTAATTTGACTAGAAGAATTCTTGGTAAATGGGGCAGTACCATAACAACCATTATTAATAACACGAAGATATGCATATACTCCATTTTCTAAACTGCTATATCTTACACTACCACTTTTAATTCCCCATAGATTATAACCTCGACAATGTTTTCCTAATGTACTTTCAACCATAGCCTGAGAAATTGCTGTTGATGGTAGTACACCATATCGTTTCCACTCTTTAATACAGATGTTTGCAATAGTATATGCTCTGTTTTTCTGAACTTGCGATAATCCACTAAGTTTTACAGATTTAACCTTAATTATTTTTGGCTTTTTAGAGCAAATGTATTTACTATTTACATATGCAAATTTTCCTTTGTATTCAACCTTTGTCCATTTTTTCTTTTTGCCATTAACAACAGTAATTTTTTTTCCTAACGGAAGAATAGCAATAGATTTACTCTTTTTGGTTGGCTTCTTTCTGATATGCACACGAGCTTTTACATACATTTTTCTAGTTGTATATGCTTTTAATCCTTTACCTTTTGTTTCAAGAATAGATTCTTTTCCAGTCTTTTCATCAATGTTAAAACGTTCTGATACAAAATCTTTAAGATTATCAATATTAAAATTGTTCTCAGAATTTAAAATTGCTGAACCTGATGCTATTGAAATTGGTGGAGTAGTAGTGACTGTATTTGCGGTTGCTTTCATTGTATTATTACAAGTTATTAAAAATAAACCTGTAACAATTAAAAAACTTTTTTTCATAATTTCCTTTCTTTTGCAGTTTTCTTGTTACATATATTTATTCTCTGTTTGAGATTGGATTATGATGAATGTTGTGGCAGGACTCGAACCTACAATTATCATAAATGATCGTTTTGACTCCTTTAGACTACACAACGCTTAAATAGAAAATTTTCTACATATATTTTATTTTATTCGCTAACCAACGCACGAACTGGTAAAATATACAAACACCTATGCCACCCAAAATACACTGCGCTTGTGTAGTGACATTCCATTTTATGTATTGGTGACGTTAATCCAAACTTGCCCATATTTTACCCAACACTTGTATGAACTCTGCAAAATTCATACAACTTAGACATAAGTTTTTATGATACAGAAATTGCAGTTTTGTATCATGGCAGTTACAGACCACAGGCTCAAAAGACACTGTAGTACAAACTTCAATTTAAGGTTCTCATTAACGTAGAGAAGCACGAACATCTTCTCATTTATGAAGGCTGAGAGCCACCGAAAATCCTAGATGTCGGTAGGAACGATATACTGCATTAAGGTTTCGTGCGCACTAGAGTCTTTGTATAGTCGGCTCTACCAAAATGCAGTATTTGAGGAATCACAATAATGTGACAAATGGTCTTACAATGCTACATGAATAGCAAATGCCAAGAAAATTCTCACTTTAGCTTTTGGTATGAGAAAAGAATAGCTTTACCTTCTATAACCAGTCGAAACCTTGTCTTTGTATAGCGTAGGACGACATCAACGCTGTTTGTAAAAATCTACCAACAAATTGATAGAGCACCCCTACTCTCGTAAAAGTGTAGGCAGCTTATATTTTATTATTCTCTTGTTTGGAATATTTTGACATGAATTGTCATGATATGATATAATATGTGCAAAGCACTATCTAAGACGGTAGAGCGGTTGTCTTCCACCAGAGAGTATAAGCTCTGTTTACATATAGAAAACCTGTTTGGTAATTTATATGAAAGGAGGACACTTGCAATGATTACAATTTCGTTACAAACTGTTTATTATGCATTAGGAATCGCTAGTATCTTATGTGGTTCAGCGTATAAGATTGGATATGAGATTGGTAAGAATGCAAGAAAATAACCGCCCTGGTCTGGTAAACTAATGGCGGTTAGATTCGTTCTTTTCAATATTTGATTTCAAGACAACCGTTCTGCTATAGGTAGTGCCTTTTGTTTGTTATCTTTAATTCCTTTATATTGTAACACATAAAATTGTGTGGTGCAAGAGGGAATTAGACGAAAGCTTCATCGGCATCCTCAGTATCTTCACGGATTACATACATCTGAGTGGTTTCGGAAGGATTATTTAGTCTCTTCGTCAGCAACATCAGAATTTTTACTTCTTAAAGCATTGATTTTGTTCATAACTTCTGCTTTAGTTTGTTTCCTGCAATAGAACTCCCTAGTGGTTTCAGTCGAACGGTGATTGGCAAGCTCGGCTGCTAATGCTAAATCACCAGTTTCTTCATATACAAGATTTAGCCTAGTCTTACGCTGGCAATGAGGTCTATAGTCAGAAATTCCAATAATTTCGCCATATTTCTTCATTCTATCTCTGATTGCACTATCACCCATAGGTTTATATTCTCCATTGTATTTTGTAATTAACAATGAATCACATTCCAAGTGGTCATAATCATTCTTTCGCATTTCAAGCCACTCTTGAATAAGTTCTTTTGCAACATCTCCGAAAACTACCTGTGTACGGTATCCTTCCTTCTCCCTTATATCTATGAACATATTATTCTCTAAATCAAGTTTGGATAGCTGCAATCTTAACAACGCACCAATTCTATTTGCTGAGTCAAAACTTACCTCAAATAAAATTTGATCCTGAATTGAATACTTATCATTTTCAGATAATTCTCTACGGATTGCCTGAACTTGTTCTTCTGTAAGAAAATACGAATTTAAGATATGTTCCTCATTAGCTTTCTTCATTCTATCGAGTTTTCCATCAAAAGGATGATATTTTACAAAACCACGTTTCATAGACCAAATATAAAATGAGCTAACGGCAGAAATTTTCATGTTAATAATCTTTTTATGATTCAGAAGTGTTTCCTGACAGAACATAATATAGTTCTCCATAATATCAACAGCATCTTCCATAAACTCATCTGAATACAAATCTAAATCTCCATAATTTTCACCTAACCACATAAGAAAATGACGAAACAATCCTTCATATCTTTTATATGTAGTATCTTTAACATCCTGATTTTTTATAATATTTGATTGGAGATATTTCTTATATTTCTTCAAGTTATCAGGATTTATGAATTTCTCCTTATCCTTGGTAAAATATTTTACCCTTGTTACATGTGCCACTAAATCACTTCCTTTCGTACACAAAAAAGAAGCGAAATAGTAGTGGACTAAATCGCTTCTCTAAAGTTAACTAACTAATTTCATAACCCAATTGTTATAATTTTCAATAATCCATTTTCTACCTTTTTCCGTCCATTTCAGACAAGGCGAAGAATGTTCTTGTGTGTAACTCTGATAGTCAGCATATCCATCAGAAATTAACCATTCATAATCTGCATAAGGACACCAAGTACCTGACTGGTTTTTGAAAATGATTTTATTCACATTCATAATTTTATTTAATTTTGTGGCACTCTTAAATCCTAAGTCCTTTGCAATCACAGTTGTAGTAATAAGACCTTCTTTATTCAGAACATCATCATGGTATTCAATTTTTGGTTTTTGTTCTTTAATTTCCGCAACAAGCGGAGCAGTAGCAATTTCAACAAGCTTATTGTGTGCATATGCAACTTCACTTGCGTCTTTACTAAATAACATAAGTTTGAATTTTTCTTCTTCTGTAAGCTGAGTACTTGATTTAAGTTTCTCTTCCATTTGGTTAAAAGCATTTATGTATTTCAATTTCCATTCAAGTGCTTCTTTTCCAGTAAAGCCCATTGATAACAATGAAAATCCATCACGATTCATAAGATATTCTGGATTTTGTTTTCCATTAGAAGCCTTGTAACTACTTAATTTGAATAGAGCGCAAAATTGCGCTGTACTAATTTCTTTAGAAATATTCTTTATTGCTCTAAGAACTTCTTTGTGATTTTTCCCAAATTTCTCAGCAACTTCACGACTACTTGCTAATACTTGTCCATTTTCTTCTTTTAAAATAATTTCACTCATTTGTAAAATCCTCCTATTATTAAAACAATTGTTATTAGTAATAGGAGAGTGGCAGGTAATTATCCTGCAAACTCTCCGTTGTCGATGCGATAGGAACATACCCTATACATGCGTATCATCAACAGAAAGGTAGAGATAGGAGAGTGCAAACCATCCTACAAACTCTTTATTGAACTATCCGTTCAACCTATATTTATATTCTCTGTTCTCAAACTCAAAAACATTGAATTAGTGGGCAGGGTTGGACTCGAACCAACGAAGCCGAAGCGCCTGATTTACAGTCAGGTGTAATTGCCGCTATACGACCCACCCATAACAAAAAAGAGTGTGCAGCATACACTACACACTCCAAGTTCAAATGTTATTCGAAATCAGCAAATTTGTCTCTTAAACACTTACACACTGATTCTTCTATAACATATCCTATAATCTAAAATCCAAAAGCCTTTAACATCTTCTGAATATCTTCATGACTTAACTCATCGCTAGAGTAGTAAGAATAACTCATATAAGAGTCGCCATCTGACCTACTAGCAGTAAAACCGTGAGTATTTCCATTTTCATCTTCAGAAGTGTGTCGATAAGTATCATCATGACAATCACAATTTTTACAATCGCCATCACAATCGTCATATTCATTGCCAATTTCTACTTCATATATCTCATCAGATTCAATCTTTGGAACAATCTTAGAATTGCAATCATCAAAGATGTATACAACATCAGCTTCAACAAAGATATAACCGTCCTTTCGCTTTACAGGTTCACACCAAATTTCGTCATCTAATAAGCTGATAACGAAAGCGTCATCATAACCATCCCATTCAGGAGCTGCTAATTCATTGATAAATGCAATATCATATCCGATTCCAACAAGTTCACGAATAATCTCTTTTGCATCTTCATATTTAGCAACGACATTTACTGAATTATAATCATCATCAGATGTTACTCTGTCGTATGTATCTGACATAACACAAGCAAATTTTTCATAATCTTTAAAATATAATGTTTTAATAATAATCACGACCTTTCAGATTAAGCATTCTTTACAGCATCTTTGAACGCTTTTCCTGCTTTAAATTTTGGAGACTTGGACTCTGGAATAGAGATGTTTTCTCCTGTCTGTGGGTTTCTTCCAACTCTAGCGGCTCTTGTAGTTGTTTCAAATGTACCGAACCCTACGATCTGTACCTTATCACCATTTACAACTGCGTCCTGAATAGCCTTAATAGTAGCATCTACGAATACAGCAGTATCCTTTAATGTTACTCCCTCTAATGTCTCTGAAACTGTCTCTTTTACAACTTTTACTAAATCTGTCTTGTTCATTTTTAAAATTTCTCCTTTTTCTCAATTAATATTTTTTGTAATATAAAAGAGGGTAGCTGCTATAATAGTCAACTCCCTCTATACTAAATGTTCAATACAATTAATTGTAGCTGCGAGATATCTGCTTCTGCAATTACTTCCAATCAAGCCGAATGATGAACTACAATTAACATTTTATATATTTTTGAAATACATTATAAATATGTTATAATATATAATATTCTCCCACCTACTGATCATATTTTTGTGAAAGGTTGGTGATTCTCATGAACAAATGTGTTTATCCATATCTTGTCCATGTCAATGCTTACACTCGTGTAAGATTCAGAAGAATTGAACATGTTTGTAGACATTGGCGTAGATTTCCTACGAGATAGCTTGTCTGTTGTTAATCATTGCGCCATTTTGATGTGAGTTTAGAACTACTCGACAACAGACGGGTGGGAGAGTATTGGTCTTAGAATTAATATTTTAATTCAATATAAACTTATAAGTTTCTGTATGTCCATATTTCTCATTATAAGCATATATACAGCAAGATGGCTTTGCACCTTTCATAAGTTTTTCACTATATGGACAACTACCAACGAAACTTGGACATACAATTACTTCACAATCAGTATCAGACATTTCACCCACAGTTCCCATTTTTGCAGCGTGATAGTGTGCTAAAAATACAGTGGTGTAAAATGTCTTTTTATGATATGTAAGATCCTTTAATGCATTATCAATATTGTTAATTGTGTGACCATGCATTGCAATTGTCTTAAAATCAAAAACAGGAATTTCAATATATTCATACCCAAAATTCATATGTGGAGTAATTCGAGAGTTATTTACTAATACATCTTTAATATAATTGCAAATAACATATTCAACATCCTCTGATGCAATTTCGCTTGCTTTCGTTCCAAGTGGGCGAGTTTGTGAATGATTAGAAGTAGGACAGTGATAATAATCAATGAAACAGTATTCAGATAAATCGTTCAGAAATCTTGCAATTGTTTTTGCTACAAATACAGTGGCTTTTACAACAGAAGATTCATTCAACTGCAAATCACTTAATCTGAGAATTCCTTGAATATCATCACCCATACATAGAATTTTTAAATTAGAAATTTTTTTATCTATTACAAAATTCACAACATCAGAATAAAGTTTTTCAAATCGCCTTGTAACCTCTTCCAAAGAATACTCGTTTGTTTCAGTTACAAAATTTGCACCTGCATGAATATCTGCAATAGAAAGAATATATTCGTTTTGATGTTTTGAAGTATCAACATATTTAAAATTTGGAACTTCATATAAAGATACTTCATTCGCTACATTCTCATAAAATAACTCAAATCTGCTCTGTTGTCTTACCTGTCGAGAATATTCTGTTTTTGTAGCATATAATTTATTTCGTTCTTTCTGTAACTCACGCCTCTGAATTTCTAACTCTTCAACATATTTATCATTGTGATCGCAATTATTTTGGCTTTCTTTCCACTTATAATATTCTGATACAAAAGCAGAACCTATAAGTGGTGGTTGTGAACCTTTGCGAATAGTATCAGGATTAAATTCAAGTCCATATCTTGCACATATTTCTGACCAATCATCATCTGTTATATGTTGAACTTTGTTAGAACAGTCCTTTAATAAACGTTCATATTTTTCTTGAGTTAATCCATATTTCGCTAATTCTTTTTCAAAATTATACAATTATTCACCAACTCTCTACTCAACTTCTGTAGGTTCATCGAGTTCATTTTCTTCTTTTATTTTAACATTGATTTCTATATCACAGCCATTAAATACGGATAGAAGAGTAGCGAGTTTCTTTTCTTCTCCATCAACATCAATAGTTAAACTGTCACTATCTAAAATACCTGCAATTTTCATAGATTTCTGCTTTGTTCCCTTAAACACAAAATTTGCCATTTATCCTTTTCCTCCATAAATCAAAAATTCCCACCAGATTTATATCTGCTAGGATTATAATAATTATCTTTCTTACCTTTTTGTTTTCGAATGTCTAACATTTTCTGAATTTTATCACGATACTCCTTACTATCACTTAACCGATACATACTTATAAGTGTATGAGTTTGTGAATTTAATGGGATTTTATCATAACAAATATTATGTATAACAGTCTTTGCTAACTGCTTTGATAACATATGTGTATGATAATCGCCTTTAATATCAGTACGTGTCACTCGAAAACTACCATCTTTAATTTTCTCAATCTTAAAATCTTTTTCAGTCATAGGCATTACCCAACTGATTGAATTTTTCGTATTTTTTCTAAAGCGTTTATATTATATGTTCTTTCACAAAGATAATATTTTCGATTCTTAGTATATGTATGAGATATTCCATTTTTAGCATAGCGAATTTTATAATCTCTGTTAAGAATCATCGCTTCTTGTTTCGTAATCTGAACTATTTTGATTCACTCCTTTTGAGTTATTTCTTCCATATAACAATAGAAGAGTAATTGCAGGTAGACGAATCGCACGTCTTCCATGAGATTATGACTCTCATATGCTTCTTTTACAACAACCTGCGATAAAAATAAAATAGCTAGTGAAAGCACCGATTTTCAGTGCAACCACCAGCGTAAAAAGTAATACAAACAAAATAAATACTTTATTATGATAGCAATAATCCCTTCGGATTGCCTCCACAAACGCACTCATATTCAGCCACAATATAATGAAATCTGAGCATATAAACCGTCATCCATATACTTTTTCACCAACAGGAATACACCTGTCTCTGTATCGGTTCGATTGGTTACGAACATCTTTCACCCGTCATTCAGAATTAATCAACCTCAAACTTACTTGTATAATTTGATGTTCTCTTTATATACCTTGTTCTTCTACTGCCTTGGGCTACTCAATCACTTGACTTGTCTTATACAATCCGTTTCCAGATCATCACGGCAAATTGACTTATTTTGGTACTCCCCTACTTATCTCCTATAGATTACCAGTCTACAGGCATCAGGGTTAAGCATTACAGTGTAACTCTCTATTACATCAACGACAAGATAGCAGCTTTTAACTACATTTGCTCTCAGTACATACGCTTATCTTTAAGGATTTTCCTAATATCCTAATATACCTCACGGTAGTTTGGAGCAAATCATTATAAAGTATCCCATATAATAATTTGCCGATATTCACGCATTCTCAGCACAGTGACAAAACCGATCTACACTGAGTTCATTGCAATCATAGTAAAGTATTTATTTTGATTGTTTCTATTTTATTTGTCAGCCAAGAAAAGCTGATTTCATTCTAAATTATTATGTAATTCTCTTACTTTTTTACGAAAATCATCAGTGAATACTGCTGACATGAAAATAGAATAATTAGAATTGATATTTAATCTTTTTGAAACTGATTGCTCAGATGGTATATACCTTGAAGTTACTTTTAGTCCAGGAAATAATTTTAATTCAACGTAATCATCCTTATCACTAAATTTATCCTTTACCACATCTCCTAATGCATTAGTTATCTTGTAAATGTCAGTTAGAGAACAACCAGTTTTAAGATTTATTTCTTTTACAATTTCATTTTGATTGTAATATTTTTTTTCTTCTTGTATTATTATCACTCCTTTGCTAAATAGCAAATATGATTACAGTGGAGTAGGGTAGTAATCGTAAAATAATAGGGAGAAGACTACCCTCTCCTATGTAACTTAAAAATAGCTCCACAGTAGGTTGTGTAATTAGCTGTTCATTTCGCATTTTGCCTGTTTTTTTGTAATTTTGAAACCAATATCAAACAATTTAATATCAGTTCCATCTTCTTCTAGTTGGGAAATTTCATTCTTAGATTGGATGATAGCCTTATTAAAACTGTCATTTCCACAGAAGTACATAATTTCTAATAAAAGATTTTTGATTTGAGAGTTTTCTTTATCCTCAAGAGAGGAAAGTAGACGATATAATGTAGAAAATCCGATTGTTTCATCTTCAATATCCGAAATAAGGTCTTCTCTTAACTTATTCGCCTTTTCGTTTTTGTCTTCCCTTGTATCTGAATCAGAAGCATAAATATTTTTTCTTTCATTTATATATCTTTTTAGAATACTATAAATTTTATTTATTTGTTTCTGATTTACACGGTTTGTTCTAAATAAAGAGTTATCTAATATAGATACAAATGGTAGCCAATCCTTTTTATAAGGATTCTTAATTTTGAATCCATTGATAATTGTCTGCAAATAATCCATCGAAGTATGGCATTTACAATAATGTTTTTTATCAGGATTATAATATCCCTTTTGTTTAGAAATATGAGAGAAGAAATGTGGCATACGCTTTTTACCTCTTATTAATTCCCCTTCTTCATTCTCTTCATATTCACGCACAAACTCATCATACTTTTCACGTAGCTTATCTAATTCTTTACCATTATTGATAATAAATTCTTTTTTTGCTTTATCAATTTCAATTCCAGACATTACATCTAACTGACATATATCATAATACAACTCCTTAATATCATTATAAGTAGCACCATGATACATCTTGTCCCAAAGTAAAGAATTTAACTCCTGTGATAAATTAACAATCTCTCCAATTTTATTTACAGATGTTTTAATGTCAAGATCTGCCTGTTGTTCAGGTGTATAATATCTTTTGACTTTTGTTGAACTAACAAACGATGTTGGTGTTTTGAATAAGTGATAATTTCTTTTAGCTGCACGAATAAGTTTTTCATTATCTGTCAACATTACTGTATCACTGTCGAAGTCAGCACCCGATAGTCTCTGTAATACATTTTCTCCGATAGAGTTGATACATACAATTTCATTTGTAAGATTGAGATAACAATCTATCAATTTATTCTCTGTATTATTTGTAAGCCAAATATTTCCAATTGTAACATGTGGTGAACGACTGGCAAGAAGAGTTTTATTGTATTCAAAACGTGTACTGTGTATATTACCAATTCCAATCTGACTCTTTCCTTCGAACTTACCTATTGATTGCTGTAACATTTCTATTGGATTGCCAAGAAGAGTAGAATAGTTACCATTTACATAGATATGACCATTTTTAAGATTCTTATAATATGAACGAAGCAAGTCAATAAGGAATTCTTGATAATATTTAGTCTTTGTGAAGTTATCATTCACACACATTAAATTATAAACCACATCATTTTTACTACTCATAGGTTTATCCATAGGTGACATCTCATCAATATCTGGATATTTAATGTAATAACGTACAACTTCTGGTCTGTCTCTAAGCATTTGTGCAAAGTCAAGTGATTCCTGTAAAAATTCCCTTACCTCATCTTTCGACATCTGAAGGGTATTGAGTAGCTGATAATGAGTCTGTACCAAACGACCACCAAAGAAGTGAGTTTTCTTATCATGCTTTACAACACCAAAATCAGGATATAAGTGGTCAAGCCATTCATCCCATGTGCTAAATTTCAAATATTTAATACTATTAGGAGTAGTAATAAGCTTTACATCTTCAATTCGTGTAGCTCTTGTTTTACCATTTAACTGAGATACATTTGTTATATTGTTATCTTTAAACCATTGTTGGATATTGCAGTTGAAACAACAAGACTTGAACATCAGATTTCTAAGAAGAAGCATACCATATTCTGAGTAATCTCCGAATAATGATATATCCATAAGTGATTGTCCATCCCAAATTGTATTTGTGATTTCACAATTCTTTTCAGTAGTTTTTAGCCAACCATCTTCATCATGCGTTTCAATTACGTCCTCATTAAACACGCTATCATAATCATCAATTAAAAGAATATTTTCTGGTTTAATTGGAATCGTATCAATGATGCTACTAGATGGGAGAGCAATATATCCTTCGTATGCAGCTAAATCAATAGGATCGCCTTGATTGTATTTAAGACCACCTGAACTGAACTTTAGAATCGGTTCATATAAATCTTCTCTGATAAAAAGACATTTGCCAACTCTTGCAGAACCAGTGGAACGTTTCATACGACAATACTTAACACCATTGCAGATGAATCCATCTTTATATAATTCTGTTCTGAGTTCAGCATTTGTCTTTACTGTCTTAGGTTCACCCTTTTTATGGTACTGAGTTTGAATCTCTTTAATAACAGTTTTATCCTTTTTATCATAGATATTTACCTGCTTTTTAACAAATGGCTTTGGTATATCAGTTGGGTTTTCAATTTTTTCATTTGTCTTAATTCCGACAATTTCACCTTCGCTATTTTTAGCAATACCATCTTCAAAAGACAGATCTCTATAATCATATCCAAGTCTGACAAAAGTATTTTTATTCATCTGATTCCATTCTTTAACAGAATACTTGAATGTGAGATTAATTACATTCACAGAGTAATCATGTTTTTTAATTCTAAATGAAAAATCATGTTTCCTAAATTTTCTATAGTAAATATCCTTTAACTCTATAAGATCCAAACTATAATCAAGTGTGTTAATAAATTTTCGTAAATTATACTGTCCATCTTTAAGCTTTAAATTATATCCTTCTGGATTTTCCTCAATGTAATGTGCTGATAAATAAATATCCTTTGCATCAATAGATGGTATGTAAACTCCGTTATTGTTTGTCATTCTAACATTCCTCCATAATTCTAATTTCCGAATAAAACATTGGTATATATTTATGACATCCATTTATGCCCAATTCATACAAGCGATTCATTTCTTTTGCGATAACATCTTTAATTTTAAAATCCTTTTTATCTACATCGCCTATAAAAAGATTTATATTACCACTCCAATAACCCAACAATGATAAAGTAATTAAACAATGACACGAAAAAATATCTATATGAAAATCCATATTCCACGCTTTATTATTACAACTATTAATTTGCCTTTTTAATTTTTCTAATTGTGGCTTTAATTGAAGTTCTACATATTCTTTATGCTTTTTATCAAATTCTTCTTTTTCCTTTATTTTTTTCCTGAAAAGAATTGTATATTGGTTATAATATTTTTTCATAATTGGATAAAAACAATCATATACATCTGTTTCTGTTGTATTTTCTCTTATATGAAAAACCGTATTTTTAAAATATATCTGCTTTTTCTTCTTATATAGACGAGTATGATCATATTCATCGCAATTACTATATCCAAACTCCTTATTTAATCTTCTTATCACTGAACTAATGTGTTGTAAATGAGCAGCTTCAATATCTTGCTTATCAGTATAATTATTTTCTAATTCATATCTTAATGAAGCATGTTTGCCTCTCATTCTTTTACATACAAAACGTTGATCTTCTGATTCCATCTGCTTAAAAGCTTCAATCAAAACATCAATTTTAGAAGTTCCAGAATAAAAATCTTGAAGTTTTCTCCAAAACCAATCTAATCGTTCCCATTGGATTTTATATTTGATGAGATCCTTTCGTTTCCAATAAATTTTTCTTTCTGTGATTAAATCATCATAATCTTGTCTTGTATAATGTTTAATATAACATTCACCAGTAGAAGAGGAGTAAATGATATCAAATTCTGGAATTTCTGCTGTTGTTGCTTTTATTAGCTGCTCATTTACGTCTAATTCCAAAACATCGCATCCAAGCTCGTCCCATTTTTCAATATAATCATCAGTTTTCTTGTTTGTATCTGCTATTTCAATATAAAATCTTTTTCCTTCTGTAGTTTCTACAGTAATATCAGGGCGATAGTCACCAAATTTAGTATGAAACGTTTTTTCGATTTCTGAATTAACAACTTCATATGTAATTTCTCCAACTTTGAATTTACTTCCTTGTTTAAGCAACCATGTTTTATAAGCAAAATGAATTCTACTTTCTCGTGAACACATTCCATCAATATGATGAAAACATCTTTGCTTTTGATAGGTCTTATTTGGATCTTGTCCATTCCAAAGTTTAACTCTTCCTAAACAAATAGGACAATAAAGTACGTCACTGCCACTTACATTGTAAACATTCTTCCAATCGGCATATTCACTTTTAGAATCCAATGCGTACATTAACTCTGGTTCATAATTGACCATATAAAAATCCTCCTTTTATCTTTTATTTATATTTTCACTTATATATTCTCCGAATGAAATTTCTATTTCTCGTTAATTCACAAACCAAACAGGAACTTTATCACAATCATTCATCTTATAAATCAAATATGAGCAGTATCCATCCACCAACTCGAAATCTTTATTGAGTTTAATCTTGCCGATCGTCCCATATTTCTTAAAGCCATATACCTTTCTCCAAAACTTCTTTGGATGTGGACTTTTAAGCTGAAAATCATATGTAATGACAATATCTTTAATCGGAATCCAATATTCAACATCAGTCCTATGACCAAATAACAAAGCCCACAAAATTTTATTCATCATCATTAAAATCCTCCATTTCTTCAAATTTATATCCTAAAAAGTCAGTTAACCACAGGATTCCAGGAATGCACTCTCTATGTATATATTCTCCATTATCATTTTTCAAGAATTCATCACCTACTTCAATGATTTCACCACATTCACAACACATGTAACTGCTTTGTGCTGGTTCATACTCTGGACATCCAACTTTATGATATCCAATCCCCTGACAATAAGGACAACATAATCTCATGGTTTTAAGCCACCCCCTCTACATATTCATACCCATACCCATCGTTGGTTGTATAATATATGTGTTTGATACCAAGATCTTTGATTGCAGCCATACAACTAGGACATGGTCGTGCCAATCCGTGATCCTGATCATAACGAGTCCTGTAAATATACAATTTCACTTTGGAAAAATTAATATTGAGATGACGAATAGAAGAGATGCAACTAATCTCGGCGTGAAGTTTTGGTAGGAGATTATTGATGCGATATTGATTATAATACTGTTGTAAAGGATGAGTTTTATCTGTATTATATCCAACACCAATAATTTTACCTTGGTATACTGCAACACAACCAATATGTATTTTGTGAAAATCTGATAAATCGGCAATATTACGAGCTTTTAAGAAATATCTACGATCCGTTTTACTTATCAAGCCAAACCTCCCAGTAACCGTCACAGTATCTTGTTTTTAAGTCTTCATAATGAAATTTCAATAGATCAAGGATGTGATAGATATAATAAACATAATCGACCTGACCCGCACGTATATTACGTAGCACATCATTTATAAAACTGCAATATTCCTGCCAATTAGTTGCTCCACTATATTCACCGTATTTCTCAGTATTCCATGTACCAGGTTTCTGAGAATATTTACCAGTCATTCTCGTAACAGTTGTAACTGGTGTAACAAATAGCTTGCGAATCTGAAGTTCTTGCTGCCATTTTTCATCGGTGAGATCAGAAGATGGTCTTCCGTTTGTATTACTTACAAGTTTCATCTCTTTTAATTCTTCTAAAGTCATTGATTTGTATGTATTCATTTTTTTCTTTACCTGCTCCTTTTCAAAAATTGTCTTTTCGAAGTTATCTGCCTCTGCGTATTTATTTATTCTCTTTTTATTTGGTGTTTCTGTAGAAAAATCTTCAATGTCAATTTCACCTGCAAATGTGTTATAGTTCTGTGCGTAACTTGTTTTCATATTTTAATAATTCTCCTTTAGTTTTTAAAATAATTTTATTCATTGCAATCAGCTCCTTTTGAGTGCTGCGTTAATTGGTTACATATGTGTATTCTCTGTTTTGATTACGACTTATTGCCGTTTTTGATTTCTCCAAATGAGTCTACATTATAGATTTCCAACATCTTAGCAATAGCCCATTCAATTTCTTGTTTATATCCTTTTTTATTAAGTACATATATATTTGGTACATTTTGTGGTGGTTTCTTTGGATTAGGTTGAAAGCTACCAACTTCTTTTTTGATTAGAAGTGGTTCTTTGTCGCCAATAGAAGATGTGAGATATTGAATACATTGATTAATGGTATCTTTTGACATAGAGAGTTCTTTTGACATAGATTCTATACTTCGCCAAAAAGCTTCTGGTTTAGTTTCAGGATTATACATAGTTTCTTCATTATCTTTATTTTTGGGACGAATGAAAATATACGAATTAATATAAAGAAAAGCCATTAATATATTCTCTTTATTAATACTAGATTCGTTCATCATAATAAAATCAAGCTGAGAAGATGTGATTTTTGAGAACTTATCAACAGCGTCAAAATTTTCAGGAATGATCTTAATTTCAATGCCAGTATCATATCCAAGCGTGTCAAGATCCTGTTGAACTTCAATCATTTTGTTGTTAATCATATATTCCAGTACATCAAGAATTTCTTGAACAGCTTTCGGTCTGCGTTTGTGCGTCTTGTATCCGTAGAAATTTAAAACTTTTCTAAGAGTAATCCAACTATAATCTTCATAAGACCTATATTTATCAATAAGAATATAGGTAATATAGAATTTACGACTAACTCCATATTTAGTTTTAATGTTTCCCTGAATATAGTTATTTGGAAAACGAGTAAAGTATTCTGTTTTTTGTTGCAATAAAAATTCCTCCTTTATATGTGATATTTACTTATTCTCCATTTGAAATTAAGTAGAAGATAAATTTACGAGCGTTCAGTAAAGTAGGTCTGAACCCCCACTCGTTTGTTTTATTTTTGAAATTGGTAGGGGGTGAAACCCACTTTGCCGAACTGAAAGAAGATATATAACATTATTAATAAGACAGACTATTTCGTTTGTATTTCGCTAACGCTACATACAAACTCCATAATTTTTTGTTTGATTGTTATTGGTTGATTTAGGTACATGGTGTTTTGGATTGATGGTTTCATTTGGGTACATGTATGATGTACCTATAGTTTTATTCTCTATCTGGGTTATTATTCTGTTCCAAATCAACATACTTCTCTTTGTAAATATCCTCTACAAAGAATACTGGTAATTTGTCATGGTACTTTTCATATAATTCCTCATCAGAAATACGAGAGTAGCATTTGCCTATTGGTGAGTTAACTTCTCTGATATAATCTTTTATAATAGATTTATTTTCCTTGAATCGCTCATTTATTTTTCCACAAATAGTACAGTAGGTATATAAACCTGTATTAAGACGAGTCTTTCCTGCAAATATAGATTTGTTTTGAATCAGACATTCTTCATAATGATGTTTGTGCTTTGATTTGCGGTTACTCTTTGAGATATTACTTCCTGTTGACTTGAGATATTTTGGTATTTCTGTTTCATATTTGTTCATTTGGTTTTCATTCCTTTCTATGTTGATATTTATATATTCTCTATCTGAATTGTATTTATGAACTTGTTATCAGTTGTCTACCCTAAAGATATTCTTTTCTCGCTGACGTTGCGAAAAGACCGTCCCTATCAAGGGACTATATCTATGCTGTCGCATGAATAAATTTTTAATCTTACTTACAATAGTGATGGAAGAGTAATTGTTTTTATAGTCTACTATTAGAGATATTTGTTGTAAAATGAGATAATTTTAAAATTTTATGCAGTTTATGATAAATTGTATGTCTGACTGTTAAAATGGATTTTTGATGCAATTTTTAACGATTTGAGTGAGCATATAGAACATATGAAATATATGAATCAATTTATCTTGTTATAATATTCTTGTTATTATTTTTTTGGTTTGGTTGTATAATATAATGTTTTTTACCTGCTATTATGGGCGATTATCTTTAAAAATTGCAGTAAATTTCGTTTGAAAGGCATTTAATGATAAATTGGTAGGCTAGAACATAAAGTGTCTAATTTTTCTTTGAGAATGAAATTTTGTGGGCATATAGAACAGATGAAATTTTGATATAAAAATAAGACATCTTACGATGCCTTATCAAATATTGTTGGTATTTTTGTATTTATATTATTGGTATCAGTTAAATTATTTTGTTCTAATAAATTATCTACTATAGACTCAAATAGTTTACGCAGTGTTTTGTTATGCTCAATCACATCAAGTGTATAACATGATTCTAAATGATTTTCATAACAGTAATCATCTATTTCTTGATTAAGATCTATGTCTGGATATGTATTTTTCATCTCATTATATAGATTTTTATATAGTTCTTTATAAGATATTTGGAAATAGTCTGTTAAAAGTTGATATTTTGGGAACATCTTAGTTGACCAATATGACCATTTCTTTTTAGGAAGCTGTTGTGGCTTTTTGAGAAAGTTAATTTCTTGCTGCATTGATGTCATTGTCTGTATGAGAGTGGTAAGTGTATTAGTTATTGTGTTTAATGTTTCTGTTATAGGTTGCATATTCATATCTGAAACAGTTTTATGATCTATAAACACTGAAGCTAATACATCTGCACATTTGTCTTGATATGTAAGAAGTCTTTTCGACAATTCTGGTTGATCTTTTTTCATTTTAGGTGTGATATTGATTTTTGCTAATGCAATAGGTAATTTTCTTTGTGAAATACACCATATCTCATTTACGCTTGGCATATTCAAATCCACTCCCGAAAATTTTAGGGTGTGACTTTTGAGTAATTCATCTTTTAAAATTTTATTCTGTTGATGTTCTACTTGTTTGGAATTAAATCCTATTCCTCTAAGAATGTGTGTGATTGCAGTATAAATTTCACCAGTTGCGTTATCTTTGAGTGCAATGAGTTCATCTCCATAGAAATTAAAATCTGTTACCTGTAATGCTGTTTGTGTGTTCATTTGTAAATCCTCCTTTAAGCTGAATAATTATTTTTTGTATTGGATATATAGTTATTCTCTTATTGGTGTGATTTTGTATGGTTTTTATATACCCCTTATGTTGATAATAGATGTGACGATAGGATAGAAGGTTAAGTTTTGAAAGATGAGAATAGTAAATTTTTGATATAAAAAGTGTTATCGAATTTTGCCTTATATAATAGGTAGTTTTTAATTTTCAGATAGAATTTTTAGAAATATGAATTTTTCAAAAATAGGGTTTGACAGGGCTAAAAGTATTGATTTTGTTTGGTTTTAACGATATGGGGTACGATAACTGGTTTGAGATTGAAAATTTGAGATTTTGCTTAATTTTTGTGGGATTTTTGAGAGATTGTTTTTTGGTTATAAAAAATGATGGATTATTTTTTTTTAGTTGGTGTATAGATGAAGCTGCTATACCCAAAACAAAAAACAAGAACACTTGTTTTAGTTTTTGCTACCCCCAAACATATGTTTTTCTGCGGTATTTCTACATTTTTCCGCAGTCGAACAAATGTTTGTTTATTCTTTGCTGGATAACCCGAACGAATGTTTTGAACACTTGTTTTGATGCTGATATTAAGCAAAAAAAAATATCGTGTTTTTAAAAAATATTATTGACAATCCAATTATAATGTGATACCATAGTAAACAGTTAAGAACAACAATATAATTTGATAATTGAAAAAAGTTGTTGACAATCACAATAAATTGTGATATGATAATACCAACAACAAAATAAGATGAGTTTTTCGGAAAGTTCGTAACTTTCAAACTTTCTCAAAGCAATCCGAAAATATCACAAAAAGTTGTTGACAATCATACGAAAGTGTGATAATATAAAATCACCGCAAGGGGGATAATCCCAAACGGTGAGTACCTTAAAAACTATATATTGAAAAATCTCCCTCCTTGTGAGGTGTGGTTTAGTCCGTACTAGGTGACTTGTAAAAAATCCACATAAACAAGGAAGGAGGTTGATAACCATGAAGGGGTATTATACACCTTATGGTTATATGGGTTATGTACCCGAAGTAGGAAAGTTCATGCTTTTCACTTCAGAAACCGAATACATAGACTATTTACGGTAGTTTTATGTATTCAATAACCCTAGCCGAACCGTAATAGGATCGGAGTTCCTACTCTTGTATTCTATCACGGTTCGGTGAAAAATTCAATATATTTTTTAAATACCGCAATAATACCGCCTTTTTGGTGGAAGTGGGTTATTGCAACTCATGTACTTTGTGGATGTACATTGATAATTAAATAGTAGTACCATCTGTAGTTTTAAATTATAAAGATGGGCTTATCCAGTGGGATAGTGCTTGTAAAAGTGCAATGACTCTCACGACCCCGACGGGATAACGACAACGCATTCTTTACAATTTAAAACGAGGTACAATCTGCCCTATAAGCAGGGATGTGAATAAGGGGCAGTCCATAAGGCGATAGTGAAAGCCTCAACGCACTAATAGTCTGTCTATTTGAAGGCTATAGTGACATGGTGTGTGGTGCAAGTCCTAGAGGTCAATAACTATAAAGTGGTGTAGATTATAAGTCCGTACTTATAAAAGTTATTAAGACATGACTTATAATAGTATCTAATTCCACTTGTGGGCGATGAGATACAACGAGGGGGTTGTAATCATTAAAAGGTTATAACCCTCATCAAAGTTTTACATAGTGTTTTAAGGCTAGAAGTCTATCTGAAAAACATTAGATACACTACAAGTGCAGACTTTTCTGAATAAAAAATAAATGGTAGTTTGTGTCATTGTAACATCAGCTCTAGCACTAGCCTTTTACCAGTGTGTAAAACACTAAAACTATACAATAATATTCGTGGATGTCCCCACGCTAAAACTAGGATGGATGGAGTATATTATGGCTAAAAATCAGATTAACTTTTCAAAGATGACAGAAACAGCAAAAAAACAGCTTGACACTTTTAAATCAGCAAGTTATCTTCTTGCTTCAGAAGATTTACGGTATAAAGCCGAGAAAAAATCTTTACAGACAGAACTTAATCTTATCTTAAAAAATCGTCAAAATGACCTCGATAATGGTCTTTCTTTAGACGATGTAGTGGAAAAATATCCACGCATTGAAGTTGATAGAAAAATAAAGGTGGCACTTGATGCACACAACGCCACAAATGTACCTTTGAATGAAATGCTCAAGGAAAGTTATGTTTTTATTCCTGATGGAATGTATGAAGCATACTTGAGAAAAATAAATGATGGTAAGCGTGGCGATTTTCTTGTTTGTATAAGAGTGTTTCTTGATAATCTTGGAATTGAAGGATTGAAACAGGGGCAGATAAACAAGTTTGCAGAAAGAATGTCGGATATGTTCGGTTCAAAATATGCAACATCAAAAAGCATAGTCAATGACGGAAAATATACTACAGTTATGAAAAAACAGACATTTAACAAACTGTTTATGGCTGTATTCTGTGATATGGCAATGTAAAGAAAAAGGGATAGAGAGATTATTCTGTCTCTATCCCTTTAAATTTATGATAAATTCCGTCTTACGGTGAGAGTCCGTAACCGATGAGCAGAAGCGAAACGGAAAAATAGTGCATAGTTAGAGGAGCAGATCAACGCAAAAGGTCTGCTCTTTTATAGTGTGCACTATCACAAATTACTTGCAAATCACAGAATGTTGTGATAGAATGGAGGTGTATGAAAATGGAGGTGAAATAATAATAATGATAGTTTATTATAAATTAGGAAATATCCTTAAAGAAAGAAATATGACATGGAAAGATTTGTGTGAGGCAGGTATTTCACAAAATACACCTCAAAAATTTTCAAAGAACAGAAATGTATCTTCCGACACGATAGGTAAAGTATGTAAATACCTTGATGTACAACCAGGGGATATAATGGAATACATTGATGAAAATAAGGCAAAAGAAGCCGAAATCCTAGCACAAATGGACGCATTAAAAAAGCAATTAGAGGAAGTGCGTTCAAACAAATAACACCATCAAGCAAAAGAATAAGGGAGGACAAAAACCATGAAAATAATAGGAAAAGTAAAAAAAGATCAGAACTTCATTTATGTGTACACAAAAGATGCAGTGTACACTCACGGACACAATACACCAAAGGGACACTATGGTTGTGTAAAGGTCGGAAAACGCACAGCAACAGGTGTCGTACTCACTCAAGAATGGCTTGATAAACAGAGAGAAGCCATAGAAGGTGATGATGTGGAAGTGGAATTTTAATTCTGCTTTAAAACGCAAACCAAAAGCACCTGCATAAAATGCAAATACAGGTGCTTATTTTTTACTTGACAAATACAACAAATTTGATGTATTATAGGTGTATAAACAAAGGAGGAAATAAAAATATGACACGAACCTTTATTGAAACACCAATTTTTACTTCTAAATGGCAAGATTTAGGATTGACTGATAAAAATTTAAAAGACTTACAAGAAATTTTATTAGAAAATCCAAAATTAGGAGATACTATTTCTCATACAGGCGGATTAAGAAAAATCCGTATCCCAATGGAGAATAAAGGAAAAGGGAAACGAAGTGGTGCAAGAGTAATTTATATAGATGTTGATATAAAAGAAACTATATATCTTGTCAATGTTTATTCAAAAGATGAAAAGGCAGACTTAACACCTGATGAAAAGAAAGCTCTAAAGGCAGTAGTAAAAATTTTAAAGGAGGAATAATTATGAGCAAATTTTTTGATGATACAATGCAAGGGTTATTAGAAGCTGTTGCAATCGACCAAAAGCAAATTGCAGTTCGAGAAGTAAGTGGTTTACCAGCCACTACTTTTCGTGCAGAGGATATAGAGAACAACTTAATTGATAATGTTGTTAAATTACGAAAAGAGTCTAATATTTCTCAAAAGGAATTAGCCGATTTAACGGAAAGCAAACAGCAAAGTATCTCACGGTTTGAAAAGAAAACACATAGTCCATCATTAGTTTTATTTGTGAAAATTATTGATGCACTTGGTTATAAAATGGAACTTGTAAAAAAATAATCTCATAAAGTGTCATGTTTATATAGCATCCAATAGAATTACAAACTATTGGGTGCTATTTTTATACCCAAAATTAAGGAGGAAACGCAAAATGAAATATAAATATGAAATTTGGTCAGGCAACTTACTCACTTCCTCTCATGATGAATCTTATGATTCTTATGAGGAAGCTTATGAAGAGGCAAATCAGACAGTAGAATACCTTCTTGATGATTACGAAAGTGAAGGGATGCCTGAAAACCAAAGAGGAAACGAAAAATCCTACATGGACATAAAGATTATAAAGATACAAAGGAGTGATGACGATGAGTAAAAGACAGATTTTAACTCACCATACATATTGTGACATAATGGTAGACAAGAAGCCATCACGGATATACTCCGTAGGTGGTAGCAAAAGAGAATTTATCAAGCCTGTTAAAGGAATTAAACAAACAGGCGAAAGTAAAGCGATGTTAGCAAGACAGTTGGCATCGCTTTTTTAATGCGAAAAAATAATAGAAGAGAGAATAAATCTATGAACGAAGTAAAAGAAATAACAGCAACACAAGCAAATTATTATGCTTTGCTAATTGCTATTTTAACAAAGGCAACAGCAAAAGACGCATTGATGGCAATGAATATTTGCCCAGATTCAGAAAAGGAGGAAACAAATGTTTAATTTTAGAATTATTGATACACCAGACGGAAACCAGATTATAGACCGTACGCTTAAAACACCATATGAAGCACTTACTCCTGTACAGATGGTTGAATATACAGAAATGGACAACAGAATGACATTTATGGATAGAATGGAACGCAAAAGAAAAATAAAAAAGAAAAGCTCATTTGCTACAATTTTGACAAATGTAATAAATGCGTCATAAGGAGGAATAATAAAATGCCAAAAGGATATTATACATCATTTGCTTACATGGGATTCATTCCATCAATAGGTAAATATTTACAGTTTACAAGCGAATCTGAATACAGAAATTATTTAAGGGAAAGAGGTGAAATAATATGATAGCAACAAGATTAACACAATATATTTGTTCTTTGTCAAAACCCGAACAAGATAAAATCCTTGCGAAAGCAAAGAAAAATCTTGAAAAGCTTGTTGATGGTGAGCAAATTGATACAGAACTCGAAATGGTTCGCAACTCACGAGTATGTGATGTTGCAGATTTGATTGAGCTATAGAAAAGAATAAAATAAATAAGTTAAAAAGCGAATATATAAAGGAAAGATAAAAGAGGTGAGATTATGAGAGGATTACCCAAAAGACTTTCAAGAGAAATGCGAGAATTTGTCCCTATATTGGAAGCGAATAATTACGAATATAAAAGATCAAGCGGTAGCCATTTTATGTTTGTAAATGCAGTTTCAGGGAAAACATTAGTTGTAAATACTCATCTTAACAAGATGGTTAGGCGTAAATTGATTAGAAATTATAGATTAAATTTGGAGGTGTGATGATATGAAAGAATTTCATAGAGAATTGTTAAAACTAAACAATTCAGAAGGCAAATGCTTTGGGCTAATTGAAACAAGCAACAATTATATTGTAGCTTGCGATTACGACCCATCGAGGAGATGGCAAGAACAGTGGGGACACGGAAATTATTTTTCTTTCAATAATAAAAAAGAAAAGATAATCGCTTTAGAAGAAGCAACGCATAGATTGCGGATCAAAGCGGATATATATACAGAAGATGAAATCACAGAGGCTCTGCACAACGCAAAATGTGGAGGAGTTCCTGTGGATGATTTGGCTCAAGACCAAATCATGTACTATGTACATGATTATTGGAATGAATAAAGGAGGAAACATATATGAAAATATACAAAGTTGTGCGGAAATGTTTTGATTCAAAGTTAGGAGTACCACCGTATGAAGAAGTAGTAGAAAAAGAATTTCCTTCTTATGAAGAGGCTTGGGATTACGCCGAGACATTAGCAGAAGAAGAAGTGGACGGATTAAATGAAGATTGCGAAGACGGAATTAGTTTTGGAATAGCTGAAGGTAATGAAGCTTACCAGAACAATAAAACTATTAAAGTGCAGTGTTATTGTGAAAATGATGATAACACTGAAGAAGTGACACATTACAGAATAGAATAGATATTTCTTATAGAAAGGAAAATGGTGATAAGCATGAAAAAAGTAAAAGTAACAATGACTGTTATTTTAAATGATAATGCAGATGTAAAAGAAATTAAAAAGTGGGAGCATCACATTGACTATGCGATTGATATGGATAGTTATCCAGAGATTGATCATATTGAGAATGTGAAAGTTGAAGAACAGTAAATGCGTGTTTCTTTGGATTGGAGGTAAGAGAAATGAAAATGAAAAAGAAATATTTGCTTGTAGAGCGTAGTAAGTACGACAAAGAAAGATGTGTAGCACAGTATAAAGTAGATAAGAACGGAGATTTTATTCGTTCAGAGGGTGTCTATCTTGCAAAATTAACTAATAAGGTGACATGGTTTGATTATCCAGAAACACCTTACGGAAAGACAGTGAATATATCATACGCTATCTATGAAACATTGGAAGATATGTTTCAGGATAAGTGGGTAATTGTAAAGGGCTAATTATAATGCAGATTAAATTCGCATTTCATTAGAAGATTGGAGGAAAATATTATGAAATATTATGATATTCATGTAAATAAAAATAAAGCAGCAAGTTATTCTATATTTTTTAAAGCAAATATAGATAACGAAGAGGAGGCATTAAAATATGCAATCGATCACCATTTATTTGAGGAGGATGGTGACGAACAGTGTGTTGATTATATAAGACACACTGATGAAAAGGATTATCACGATGCAACAGGTGAATAAACTAAGATTTCCTGATATGGAAGGAGAAAGAACATGATTGAAAAAGGAACGGAATTTTTACCATATTATATACAGATAATCATTAAATATAGTGGTGGAATTGGATTTGAGAGTTATAAGAAACGGAGTGATGGAAATGAGTAGATATACATGCGAAAAGACAAAGGATGAAATCCTTGATATTATTGCGGATGAGTTTGATAAAATAAACAAAGATTATGACAATGCAATGCAGAATGATAATGAAAAACTCAAGGAACGGAATCAGGGTAGATATGTGGCAATGTTTGATTTGTTACATAAGTTAGAGATTTATGAAAAGTAAATAGTAAACCGCAAAGGCAGTTAGGAGAATAAATACCTAGCTGCTTATTTTATTACAAGAAAGCGAGGAAATGAACATGAAACAATTTGATTTACCTGTAGTAAATGATATACGAAAATCATTTTACGGAAAAGCGAAAGTAACAGAGTTAGACAATGGAGACATTGAACTGACAAGCTACAATACAGTCGTTTGCAGAATACATAATGGAGTTTTCCAGAGATTGTGGAATGGGTATTCAGCAACGACAATGAGACATATCAATGCTTTTATTAGCTTCTATGGAATTGAAGGTGGAGGCAAAGCATGGTGGAACAGTTTAGATATTGCATAAATTAAGGAGGAAACGAATTATGAGTAAATGGTTATATGATCCTGAAACGGATTCACGGAATGGGAAAGAGTTTACTTACAATTTGCCTATACATGAAAATGAGGACTTACTTTTAGGTTTTACATATAGGCAAATTATGGATGAAGTGATTGCAAATTACGGTCACAATGTAACAGAAAAAGAAATCAGAAAACAGGTAAACGAACATCTGGAAATGGTTAAAGAAAATATGGAAGAAAATTTAATGTTATGTATCGACAGTATGTTGAAAGAAATTAAGGAGGCGTAATTATGTATAAAATCATTAACCCATGTAAATGTAAGGTTTACACAAGAACAGGAAACGAAGTAGATAGAAATGCATTTGTGAGAATTGAATATAAAGATTCAAAATTAAGTATGTGTGGTGTAGTTGCGCCATTATCAAACGGAGATTGCCTTGGCTCTGCTGGTCAGTGTGTAGATGAAATTAGAAAAGGTTCACCAACAGATGAGTGGACAACGGAAATGCTTAACAAATTATGTGATATTTGGGATAGATGGCATTTGAATGATATGCGTCCTTATTGTGAACACATGAGAGAACTTGGATGGACAGAACACACTCAGGATAAAGTTAAAATTGAGAAATGGACTTTAACAAAAGAAGCTTGTCAGAAAAAAGATAACGCAAAGAAAAGAGCACTGGAATGTTTGAAAAATGGAGAACCATTTTATCCAACTAAAGAGGAAACAACATATGCAAATATGGAATATTCTATTGATGTTTATGATGGTGAAGAAGTCACTTATAGAGAAGCATACGAATTAAAAGAGAAAGATTGTTTAGGACATTCAAATACAGAATATAAGATAAGAGGTTGGATTTCTTATAAAGATCACAAACTCGGTTTTATTGGTAGAGAATGTCCAGTGTGCGGTTATAAATACGGAACTGCTTGGAAGATGGAAGAAGTACCACAGGATATAATTGAGTGGTTGGAAAGTTTACCAGAAACTAAAGTAAAGCCAGCATGGGTATAAGGAGGTATGATGTTATGTTGAAAATTGAAATTAAAACAGGCGGTGCAGCTTATAGCGAAGATGATGTACTTACAACTGAAGGCAGATATGAGTTGCAGAGAAACCTCATGGACATTTGCAGAAAGATTACAAATGGATATGATGAAGGCTACATAATGGATATTAACGGAAATAAAGTTGGTAATTGGTCGGTAGAATAGGAGCGTGTTTATATGGCAAAACATATTATTGATAAAGATAATACATTAAAAGCATTGGGAAGCATTAACACATTATTATCTCAGTCGTTACAGATAATAAAAAAGGTAAATGAAGATGAGCAATGGGATTTTTGTACAGATGATGTTTTAGCAAGGCGAGTTAATGATGCTGAAAGATTGATAAAAGATATATCAGACATTGTATTTCAAAATTAAAAGTCAAAGGAAATTGTAATTTCTTGGTAAAATAATTACAAGATATAGCAGTACATGAAACGAGCAAATACAATATATAGTATAAGAAAAAGGAGACTAAAATTATGAAAGTAAACGAAATTAGAAAAACAGAAACAATTGAGAAATTGATAAAAATTGAATACATTGCAGAGGATGGAACTGTATTTAGTAACGAAGAAGAATGTAAAAAATATGAAGAATCAGCACTGTTTGCAATTAGTAAAGCGTTAAAGAGAGTGACAGAAAAAGATTGTGTTTCTCAGAACGATATTAACGATGATTTGTCATATGATGATATGGTTGAAATCTTTGATGTGCAGACAGAAAGGGATTTAGAAAATCTTAGAAGATATTTATATCTAAAAATGAGAAAAAATGGAGCAAGTGAAGATAGTGTAAAGGAATGCTTCACATCAAAAGATGGAACGAGAAACAAGCACGTATTTGACAGTGTTACAGCAGGTCATGAAGTAATGATTTTCTGGAATTATGATGAGGATTGGTTCTGGGTTTACAATGACGGAAGTATTAACGGATATTGTGAATTTTTCAGAGAGAGGATTACAAAGCTTATTACACCAAAAGAAGATAACGAACAGTAATACAGAGAATAATAAGGCAGACGCAAACAAATGTGTCTGTCTTATTTATTAGGGAGGAGAATGTGAAATGCGACTAGCAGACGCAAAAACATATAAAGAATATTATGCAATCATAGAAATTGACGGAGTATTACGGAATATAGTTGCGGCAAAAGGTGTAACAAAATTTGGCTATATGGATGAAGGAAATATCTTGGTATTCGATACCAAGAAGAAAGCAAAAGAATGGATCGAAAAACACTCATACAAAGGCATGAGTTATAAATATAAAATTGTAAAAATTGAGAATACAAAAGATACAAAGTATAGATGGGAGGTAAAGAAATGAAACAGAATCAGGTTTGTTATTACATTGAAGATAGTCAGTTTGGAATGCATGTATCATATGGAATATATGAGTATAAAACAACGTGTACTCATAAAGTATCACGGTTAAAAGCACCAGAAATCAGACTAATAAACGGAGTTCCATTTGATGATTTTCAGTCAGAAACGGAATTTAAGAAAGTTCCTAAAGGATGGACTTATGGCACAGATTTATATACAGTCACAGAGGATCTTAAAAAGAAAGAGAAAATCAATGCTGCAATGAAAGGCAAATACATCAAAAATCCTTCAGATATTCAGTGGTTATTTGATAATGGTTATCTTGTAAAAATGGAAAATGTAGAGCCAATTATTGAACCTGAATTTGATCACAATACATATAGACTTGTGAAAAAATATCCTGCATGGACACAGTGTTATGGAAGTCATAATGATGCATATCCAAATGAAGTGTTCGAGACTTATGAGGCTGCTGAAAAGCGAATGAATGAAATTAAGGAAATCAGGCACAGAAAAGCAGTTGAATGTGCATTATTAGACTTTTATGAGGATTTAGAATGGGCATTAGAAAAATATGAAGCTGAACATGGTGGAAGAGAAATTGAAGAAATAAGGCAGAAAATTTTAGCAAGACCACATTTAGATGACATTATGTTTAGATACTACAAGGGAGAAATTCTTGTCGTATCAAGGGAAGCACATAGAAAAGATACTCATATTGAATGGGAAAAGATAGCATAGAAAGTGAGGTTGATTGATATGAGAAAACATGAAAATTTTCATTGGGGTGGATATAAATATGCACCTGAATCAGTGGGGTTCTCCATAAATGGAAAACATATAAATT
>ULZO01024546.1_pt1 | contig 44141 bp, 54 predicted proteins | sample 1963181 | NCBI WGS metagenome assembly ULZO01 (sample SAMEA4835891, study PRJEB28245) | human gut metagenome | biome: gut microbiome; material: fecal sample | place: Denmark | collected 2008 | reverse complement strand
GCTTCCTTGACTATTTCGCCGGGGTTCTCGCTTATGGCTTTATACATTGCCAACATTTCGTCGTTTGTCATTGTTGCCCCTCCTTTGGTTTTGGTTCAAACTTTGCGCACGCTTGACGCCCTCGGATTATATGCCATTGTTCAAACGGACACGTAAGGCAAATATATTTCCCCTCCCAATCCTTATTTTGGTGCGTTTCGACCCAACGGGCGTGTTTACAGTCGTCGCAAATATGTTTCGTCCATTCCGGTTGCTTTTGTCCCGGACGGGTTGCGAGTGCGGTTCTCTTTGCCATTATTGCGCCCCTCCTTTCTCTGCCATAACCTTTGCATATTCGGCGGATTGTAATTTGTCGGCGACGGCAAACAATAAATCCTTTGGAATAACGGTTGCATCGTATTTGGGTTTGTTGTCCTCGGTTCCGGCATTGTATCCGGGTATCTCTATTTTAACCGGGGCGTCGAACCCTAACATTTTTGCCCGTCGTTGCTGAATGTTCAACAATAAATCCAAAAAGCGGGGATTGCCCGCCGACGTTTCAACCGTTGTTTCATCATACCCGTAATATTCCGGATCGGTATCGGTCGCATCTGTTTTGATTGGACGCCCCCGGTTGGTTTTCTCTTTGGTTCGTTGCTTTCCGGTTTTGGACGCCTCCCACGCCTCCCACGCCTGCACCTCCATTGCATCCAACTTGCGCAATTCCTGTGTAACGTATTCGTCGATATTATCCAACCGTTCCCGCTTCCATTCGATAAGGCATTGTTGTAAATCGTAATAAACCATTGCCAACGAAATTGTATAACCTGTATTTCGTTTGGCTAAATCTGCGTTCAAAGCCGCCACAATTTCCCGGTACGTGTAACCACGTAAGAAAAGATTGGAACAAAACGCAATATCGTAATCCCGTTGTTCCTCGGTTCGCTTGTTATATCCGGCGGGTTTCCGGCTCTTATTACCCGTGTTCAATTTTTCCATTGTTCAACCTCTTTTAATGTTCAAACGGGGTAAAAATTAACCCTTTGCGCTTTATGCCTTTTGTGTCCTTTGGTTCTTTTGTCCCCTTTGACGTTTTCGGCTTTCCGGCTCTCTGTGTTCTTTTGTCCCCCGCCCTCCTTAAAACGTGTTTACCCTTTACAAGTTATTTGCGGGGAATTTCCATTTTAAGAGGCTTTATTGTCTTATCCGATACTTTGTATATCTCGGCGGTTATCTCTTAACCACGGGGCAAATTTACGGCTTTTTCGATACATTGCCAACGGTTTGTCCTTTCATGTATATAAACGGCAAAACCCCGGTGTTTGTTCCGGGGCTTTTATGCCTATCAATACCGACTTTCGTATTTCCCGTTTGAGCAACGAAAATGCGGTTGGGTTCCACGGGGGTTTTTGTATTCCGTCCCCCCTTTTATCTGCTTTATCGCCAAACATACCGGGGCGGGGTTTCCATTGACCGGGAATTGCGGGTTGAAATATCGGCACGTTTCGCACCGCTTTTCCGGTCGTCTGTTATCCGGGGCGCATCCGGGCAAATTACCTTTTCCCATTGTTTCCCCCGTTGCGTTTGTTCTTTCCCCGGCGTTTATCCCGTGGGTTGCGCCGTGGCATTTCGACCCTGTGTATTTCAACCGTTGTTCCGGGGAAAATTTCGCCGAAAAATTCCGCCATTGCTTGCACCTCCTTTGGAACGTCGAACGCCTCCGGTTTCTTGTATTCCCCGCCGGGTTCCGGGCGGGCGGCTTTCTTTGCCTCCAACGCTCGGCGCATTTGACACGCCGGGCAATCGCAATCGTCGGTTTCCGGGTTGTTTCTGCGTTCCTGTGTCTGTTTGGCTTTGGCGTATGCGTTCAACGCATCAATCGCCACGGTTGCCAAAATGTCGTCCGCCGTTTCAAATTTGGCGTCGATACTATGGCGGTTAATCAATTCCGCCAACTCTTTTGCAAAACTCTTTTCTTTCATCGCTCTAAATTATTTTAATGGTTTGAAATCTGCACATTCGTTTACCGGGGAAAAATAGGTTATACCCCAATTATGCACGGAACAATGCCCGTTGCCGTCGGCATCCTCATTCATAAAGTTGCGGCAATGTCCGCAATTATAAGCACGTTTATACATTGGGTTTGTTTGGCGTCCTTTTACTTTGTCGTATGCCATTTCCAACAATTCCCGTTGTGGTATGCCTAATATTGCAGCGGAATGAAATACAACGGCGTTAAGGTCTGCCAATTCATCAATTACGGCATTCATGCGTCCGGGGTCGTCGTATGTTGGCATTGCGTGTTTTACCGCTCCTTTGTATTCGTTAAATTCTTCCTCAATTTTACGACAACGGGACGCAATATTGGTTCCGAACAACTCATTGAACAAATCGACAATTTCAGTAATCGACGGGCGGGCGGGTTTACCGTCGTAATTTCCAACGGTGCGTATTCCTTTGGGTTCAAATTCCCGGTTAAATTCACGTTCCGGGCGGGCGGTCAATCGTCCGTTCGGTTCCCGGACAATGTACCATTTTTCCGGGGCGTCAATGAATATGCCGTTGCCGTCCGGGAATGAATATACGGCGATACCGTCCGGGGTTCTCGGCGTTGTCATTGTTCCGCCGCCTGTAAATTTAACAAGGGTTTCCACATTGTCCCGGCAAACTTGGATTGCGTCAACCTCCAACAAAGTACGGCAATACTTTTGCCCGGCTGTAAAATCCGGGTCGGTTAAACGGGTGCGTATTTCCTCCGGGTACTCGGTCGGGTCGTACTCAACCGTAACAGATTGACGACCGTCTTTATATTCCCATGCAATCGCACGGGTTCCCAATCGACCGTTAACGGCTTGTTTGATTGCCTCGGCTTTTTGCCCCTCCGGGTTGGTACGGTCGCACGGGCATTGCTCCCAACTCAAAACGAAATAATCCGATTGGGGTTTTACGTCAATCGGGTTGCCTGTTAAGTCCTCGACCATTGCGCACAAATCGCAATCGAACGGGGATAAAATTTGTTTGTTCATCGCTCTAACTTTTTAATGGTTACTTAATTTCAAATATATGCCATACATACGCACCTTGAAAAATAGTGTTTATGTATTTATATTCCCCAATGTATTTAATTGGATTGCCCGTGCCAATAATGGCAAACGTTCGTTCCTCGGTTGGGTTATCGGTTTCAACCATTGCCCAAATATAGGTATTTTCCCCCTGTAAATGTGCCGTTAAAATCTCGGCATCTTTCGGCATTTTTATTGTTTCCGACCAATCGGATAGTTGATATTTATAAATTACTTTCATCGCTCTTTTTTCTAATCGTTTTTACTGCGTTACTCTTTGGATAAGCCAACTGCCAAAAAATCGTTTTCCGGTCGGTACGGCTGTATTTATCACATTTCAGATTTGCCCCGGTGCAAACATCTTTCCCAATCTTACAACGGACGCAACGTTGGCAAAATAACGTCCGGGGATTGTCTGCCAATCTTTGTGCGGCGGGCGTCCATAACTCGGCAACTAAAACCGTACCATTTACAACGGCACGTTCGCCGGGCTTGTATTCCCGTTCCGGGTTAAATTGTTCCGGTTGCTTTACTCTCATTCCGCCGCCTCGTTTACATAGTCGAATAATGCGGTTATATTCTCGGCGGTTCCGCCAATTGTTATGCGGGCTTTCCCATTCCCGGCAACCCCCAATTCCACAATCTCGCAATCAAAGCGGGGGGCGTTTATCTGTAACATTCCCGCCGTTACCGTGCTTATTGTTTCCGTTCTCGTTTCCTTTTCCATATTCAAAGATTAAAACCGGGGGCGAACCCCCAGCGATTAAAATTAAACTTCTGTTACGCTTACAATGTATTTGGAATTGTTGACAATTTCCAAAAACCGTTCAACGTCCTTTTCGGGAACCTTTGCCGTAATCGTCGTTTTGAAATCAAAACTAATTTTGGCGTCGGTAAACATTCGGCTTAATTGCTCCATGTAATCAATACCAATTTTGTACGTTTCCGGCGTGTCCTCTAATTCTACAATAAAGGTTCGCAATGTAACCTCAATTGGCGGGTCAACCGTTGGTTCGTTGTCGTCGTCCCTGTTACAAGACGTCCCAATTAACAACATTGCCACAATAGGCAACAAATACTTAAATACTTTCATATAAAAATGAATTTGGATACCGGGAAAACGCCCGGGCGTTTGGGGAATTGTTCCCCGTTGTGATTGCAAAGGTATAAACATTTCCTTAACTACCAAAAGAATTATCTTTTATTTTTGCGTTTTATCCAAATAAACCGGATACCCACGCCAATAAACAACAATTTCAATTCAACGTCAACGTAACGGTCGTAACCGTTGACCGCATCGACGGAAACGCCGGGAACGACAAACCAACTATTGTATTTCAGATATTCACGGGCAAACAGATAAAAACCGAACCGCCATATATGGAACCCAATTTGTACCATGTGGCGACGTTCTTTGTGTTCTACTTCGTTGCAATAATAACATTTACCCGTCTTTATATCTTTTACGGTTCCGTGGCTATCAATAACGGTTCCCCGTATTTTTTCGCCTGTTACAATTACTTTGTACTTTTTTGCATCTTTCATTTTTTTGCCTCCTTTGTCATTTCGTAACCCTCTTTATCCATAACCATTGCCACGGGGTACGGCAATATGCAATCTTTGGTATAAACCAAATTGTAAATCCCCAATTGCCCCTTAACGGGAAATTCGATAACCCGGCGGGGGTTCCGCATCAACCACCCGTACCCCTTTGTTATCGCCTTGCGCTTTTCCGGGGGTATTCGGGTTTGCTCCCAATCATACGGGGTAAAATTGGCGACGGGCTTAATATCGTATAATTCGACCAACCCCAACGTAACGCCGTTTTCATATCCGGGCAAATCCGGGTTTTTGGACGAACAAATTAAAAGGTCGCCCCGGTACGTTGTGTTTTTGCTTCGTACTTCAATCGACTTTTCGGCGTAAATAATCCCGTTGTCCTCAAACGCCGCCGTTACCAACTGTGTTGCATACGGATTTTTTACGGTTAATGCCCGCCAACGGTCGTGTTGGGCGGGGTTATAATCTTTACTATTAAACTGCATTTTCGTTCCTGTTTTCGTTAAACAAATCCCAATTTGCCGGGACGCAATGGACGGGCAACAATTCCCGTTCAATCCCGGACGCCTTTACAAAACTATCTTTCCAATATATCCGGGGCGTACTCTTTGGGTGCGCCTCCCAATATTCCGTTACGGTTTGATAGAACGCCAACGTATCCCGCTTGGTATATCGGCAACCGCTTTGTAATCCGATTTTGAAAAGGTCAACAAAGGGATACGACAACGCAATTACAGAATACGCCCGGTCAAACATTCCCGGCGGGATTGGTTCCACACTCGCAAAGGTACGGAACCCGTGGCGTTTCGCCCGTGCCAATGCGTTTATCCGCATTTTGTTTGGGCTTGCGTTTGGCTCCAATTCGTCGCACCCGGTCAACGTGGAACCAATGGCAATGCGGGATACGTCCCAACCCTCGGACGCCTCGGCAAAGTCAACAAAAAGGTTTATACCCTCGGCGCATTTGCTCAATATCTTAACCGGGACGCCGTGCCGTTGGCATACGCCGACCGCTTGACGGGTCAACCTTTGCGTTTCCGGCAACAACGGGTCGGTCGTAAATGAAAAGAACAACCCGGTTTTCTGCAATTCGTCCTTATGCTTTAATAACTCGTTTTTGAATATATCCAACGCATACGGGTACTCTCTCAACGTTTTTTTCAACTCCGGGCGATTGCCTCCCAACACTTTTGCGCCACGACCTTTGCGCAAATAACAGTACGTACAACCGTTTGAACAACCAACGTAAAAATTGGCGGCGTTCTCGGCATATTCTCCGGCTTTACCCTTTGGGCTATAAATAACCCGTCCGTTTATCGCTCCCATATTGCCAACGGTTAAAATGGTAAATCGTCGGTTCCGTCGGGGGCGGGTGCATCCGCAACGGGCGGCGGCGGGGCTTGCGTCCCGGCTCCGGTCGCTTTCGGTGTCAACATTTCCATATCGGTTGCGACAATCTCGGTAATATACCGTTTGACGCCTTGCGCATCGTCATAACTCCGGGTTCGCAATTCCCCCTCAATATACAGTTTGTCGCCCTTTTTGACGTACTGATTGGCGACCTCTGCCAAACCGTTTTGCAATACTACGTTATGCCATTCGGTACGCTCCGGGATTTGTCGCCCGTCCTTTGTGGTAAAACCTCGTTTCGTGGTTGCCAACGAAAATGTCGCCACACAACCGCCGTTGTCGAACTCCTTAAATTCCGGGGCTTTCCCGGTGTGTCCTAATAATGTTACTTTGTTTACACTCATAATCTTTAATTTTTGAATTTAACCCCGTCAAACAGATATTCCCGTTTGTTGTCCGACCAACCCGCCGCCATATTCAACGCCCGGCGGTCGTCGTCGTGTACAAACTCGCAATACCATGAATTGCCGCCAATATTCGCTTTTTCTTTCAGTCGTACCAATTTGCCGACAATGTACCGGGCAAATTTGGCGTATCCGCTTGTTTCGGATATATGAATAATACGACGTTCGGCATTTATTTTCGGCATTTCTTCGATTTGCGGGGTTTTTTCCTCGGCGGGGTATGTTTGTACCCTTTTGAAATCTCGTTTAACTGACGACCGGGAAATTGCCCCAAAATCGGTTGTTCTCTTTTTTGTTCTCATTTACCGGATTTGTAATTGTTGATACTCTGTTTTCATTAACTCAATAAGCCGCATATTTGCCGGATAAATCCGCATACGTTCCCGGTCGCCATTTTCCCAACGGTTGTGCATCTCAAAACAAAGGATATTGATATTGCGGGGGTCATGTGCTATTTCCGGGTGCGAACCCCTTGTTAGGATATGCGAACAATATACGGCGGAATAACTCGGCAACGGGCGCAATGTTTCCTCGCATTGGTGCGGCTTATTGTCCCAAACCCACCTAAAAAAACGTTCATTGGCTTGCGGTATGTTGCCACGACCAAAAACGCAATGTCCGAACAATTCCCGTTGTATTTCGACCCGCAAACGAATATCCATTGTAAACCGCTTGTAATCCAATAGGGGGCAAAACCCCCTATCGGTTACAAATTGGTATTCCTCCCGGTCTGTTAACAATATCGGCTCCATGCGTTACATATTGTCCGTATCGTCGTCGCCCTCGTTTGCCGGGTCGCCAACCTCCGGGAACAATCCGGGGTCGCCCGGTGCGTTATCCAATCCCGGTGCGGCTTCCCCGTCGGCTCCGAACAACTCCAATTGCGCCTTTTTACCTTTGAAAAGAAAGGCGTAAACCTCGTTTTCAATGTCCCCTATAATTTCCTCTAATTCTTCCTCAAAACCGAACGTTTCGGTATTGAATTTCAGACGGGGCGAATTTATCGCCGTCTTTTGGTTATTGGATACCGTGAACAATCCCGTAAGAACACAACCAACGTTATCGTCTTGACCGGAAAGGGACACGCCCCGAACCTCAATGTTTTTCAACATTTCGTCCGCAAAATCACGGGCGGCGTCTTTTTGCTTTTGGTTGGCTTTCATATCCGGCGTTTCCATAAGGGACAAAAACGACGTTATGTTGAAAATACGCCCCATAATTGGGCGCAACCTGTCAAAGCAATTGCGCAAATCCGGGTGTATATCCTTTGCGCTTTCGACGTGGTATTTGTTCGTGTAACTCTCATTACCGACGGTTTCGGTAACTTCATAATGGACGTCCAACCCGCCGTCCTTTAACGTCTTGACTTTCGACAATGCAAACGCCTTTTCGGTCGGTATCAACATTACGTTTGCGTTTTTTTCTTTTTCACTCATATCTATATGATTATTTGTTGCCGGAACCCGCCCGGCTCGGTTTTATAAATCGTTTTCGACGTATCGTTTTAACTCGGCTTGGAACAATTCCCGTTCCTCGGTTTCCTGTGTAATCAATTCGTCGTACAAATCTTGGTCGAATATCTCGTTAACCGCATCGTTCAACATGGAAATTAATTTTTCCGGTTTTACGGCGTCTAACTCAACCTGTCCCAATCCGTCCCAATTTGCCGTCCGGCTGTCTGTTTCCTTTGCCGGGGCGGGCGGCAATTTCCATTCGATAACCTGTTGTTCCATTAAGGCAATACGGCGTATTTCCACATCATAAACGCCGAACTTTTGCAAGTTTTCCCCAATCGACCGGGGTATGTCCTCGCCGGACGGGTCGTAATCGCCGAAATATAATATAATCGGCTTTTTGCCCTCGCTTTGGGCGTCCCGTAAACGCTCGGACAATTCATATAAGAACGTTAACGACGGATAACCCTTGCACGCTCCAACCGCAACGTCCCATTTGGCACACGGTTTCGCAAAAACGCCCTCCAACGCTTTTTTCTCAATAAGAATTTCCGGGTAATACGGTTGGTTTTCCCAACGATTTTTGCCATACGAACGCATCCATAATCCGACCTGTCGTTTGGCTTCGTCCTGTTTGTCCTCCAATACGGTTTCCGTGGCTTTTGTCGTTCCACACATTGCCCTATCTCGGTCGCTGAACGCTTCAAAATCAACCCGACCGTCCCACCGGGCGACCTCCATTGCGGCGACAACACGTTTGTAATGCTGTAACGTGTTTGTCATTCCCCGGCTTACTAACTGATAATGCAACGCACGTATCGTCAATGTACCGTTTTCGTATTGGCTCAACACGTCAATTGAATTTTCAATTATCCAATCCCGTGTAAATTCGTCTTTTGTTCGCTTTGCCATAATCTTAAAATTCGCTTTCGTCCAACAAATCCTTTGTCGTTTTATTCCGGGCGACCGCCGGGCGTTGAGGCTCCGGGATTGGCTCCGGTTCCTGTTTCGGGTTCCCGGTTCCGATTGGTTCCGTTACGGGGTTCGGGTCGTTAAACTCAATACCCCCGTTTTGGGGCTTTTCCGGCTCAAATTTCGCTTTGAGTTGTTCCGCCGGGTATTCCTTTTGTTGCAACTCAATAATCCCTAATTCGACCAATTCCGGGACGCATCGGCGCAATGCCTTAACGTCCTGTAATGCGTCATGCGCCGGGAATGTTTCGCCGGGGAACAATTTTGCAAACAATTCTTCCAATTTGGGAAATTTCCCCGGTCTGCCATTCTGATACAATGCGCCGACAAATTTAATTGTTTTCATCATTGTATCAATGCGTTTTCCTTTGTGCAATGCGTCCTCGCACCGGGCGTCGTAATATTCTTTGCCACAATAGCGCAAAATGTTTGCTTTTAACATCGACGTATCAAAATAAATGTTGTGCGCACATACAAGCGGGGCGGCGGCGGCATCTGCCAAAAATTCGTCGATAACCTCGGCAAACGGTACGCCCTCGGCAATTGCCCGTTCGGTCGTTATACCATGTATGGCGGTTGTTTCCGGCGGTATCTCGTAATTATCCGGTTTGATAATAAAACAACGTTCTTTATCTCCAAACGCCCAACCCAATTGTACAACGTGCGGGAATTGGTTAAAATCCGCATCCCATTTCAAACCCTTTGCGGGTACTCCGGTTGTTTCGCAATCGAAAAAACAAATGTCTTTTAATTCAAATTTCATACTCTCGTTACTGTTAAATTGTTATTACTCGTTTTCGTTGCGGAATTTATCCCGCTTTTTCTCTAACTCCAATACGTCCCGGTTTTCCTCGACGTACTGTTTTACGTCCTTACGGCAAAACGGTTGGTCGGCTAACCAAAGCAAATGCCAATACGGTACGTTTTCCATTGCTTGACCCTTAAATTTGCCTTGCGGCATTAGGTCGCTATCTGTCAAATTCGCCATTCTTGAAAAGTTTTTGTTGCCCGTTTTGTTCAGGCGTTTGTTCTACATATCCCGCACCTGTAACCCATGTACATTTGCAGTTGAGGCAATAAATACGGCTCCAACGGTACGGGGTATATTTCGACCGTATAACCCGCCAACCCGTCAACGGGTAGTCCTTGCGTTTGCCGCCGCATTTGCAAAACATAGTTACAACGTTCGGGGGTCGTCAATATACGTGTTATATTCCTCGGCGGCTATCTGTTTGAGTGTTTCGATATGTTCGATTAACTCGGCGTTCGATAAGTCCGCAACGGTGCGCAATTCGTGGGTATATTCCCCCGTTTCCGTATCGACCCGTTCGACGTACATAACCGGGGAAAATTCCCGCAAACGTCGTTCGGTTTGTTCCTCTGTCAGACGTTCGCCCGCCTCCCAAATTGCGTGCTTAAACGTCGGCACAACGTAATTAAAATAATACCCTTTCAAAGCCTCGGACGAACCGGGCGACGCTACAATAAACCGGGCAATAATGCGGGAACCTTTCCAACCTTTGAAAAACTCGTTTAATTCCCCCATGTACATTGCCAACCCGCCGTTATTGTTTATCGTTCCCGTCGCTGTTATCTCTCTTTTTTTCATCGTCGATTAACTTTTGCATGGTAATATTAAACGCTGTCATTCCAACCGCCCGGATAAATTCCCGTTCGTTTGACGAATACCCGGTTGCCACTTTATCCAATATCGTTGCGAAAATAACAACGAATTTTCCCGGCTCCCAATCCCCGGCGTTGTGCATACGGTCGATAACGTGCGCTTTCAATCGTTGGTTATCCTTTGCGGCTTTTTTGCGGGCGGTTTCCCGGTCGTTCCAAAGGCTCGTTAATTGAGTTTTCACATTGTCAAAGAACAACGGCATTTTCAGAACGTCCGCAATACTCAAATCCGCAACCGGGGTTGGAACGGCGGCGGCGATTGCTTCGTTGACTTTCTTTTGGGCTTTGGTTCCCTTTTTCGTTGCCTCGGATAATTTGGTTGTTGCCTCGGCAATATCGTTTATCCCGGCGGCGGTTCCTTTGTTGACCCCGTAACCGAACAACGCAAAATCCCCTTTGGTCGGGTCGTCCGGGAATATCTCGGCGAAACGGTCGGTTATCTCAATTGCGGTGCGCAAATCCGGCGTCCGGCGTGTCGTTAATCCCAATCGGATTGCCTGTTTATGTACGTGGGTATCCAATGGAATAATCAAATTACGGGGTTCCCATACGTCCCACAATCCAAAGTCAACCGGGGAACCCTTGCGGCACATCCAACGCAAAAACAGACACAACCGTTTGCACGCTGATTGGGTTTCAAAATCCGGGATACCGTTAACGGAACCGAATAACGATTGTAACGTTGACAATGCAGTTTCGCCGTTTGTTTCGTGGGTTTTCTTTATTGCCGCCTCCATACTTTCCGCCGACGTGTACACATCATACAACCGGGCGCAAAGGTCGTGGAAATCGGCAAACGTAAACGTTCGGTAAAAACTTTCGGGGCTGTCTTTATATTGTCGCCATTCCGGGGCGGCTCCCTGTGTATCGGTTCCGACAATGTAATGATACGGCGCACCGTGGAAAATTTCCCGGTCGATAAAATCCGCCTTTTTGATAATCTGCTTGCGGTTGCCCCATGCAATCCACGCCGTAACAAAAGCGGATATTTCAATATTTACACGACTATCGTAACGGCGTGGAATTTGTACCGGGTCGTTTTTTACGAACTCGGCGGTTTCGTATTGTTCCGCCCAACGCTTCAAATTTTCGTTCAATGTATATGCCATTGTTATTGTTGTATTAAGGGGGACGGGGAACCCCGCCCCCGGTTGATTATTCGTTTTCGCTGTATTCTTCAATAATTAAATCGTCCTGTCCTCGTTTGACTTCCTCAATAAAGCCTTGATAACCCTCTTTGCGGGCTAATTCGATAAGGGATTGCAGACGTTTTGCGCCCAAACTTTCGCCCCTCGCAATACGGAATACTTTAACGGTCGGATTGCTTGCAATGATAAGTTTTGCGGCAACCTCCATAATTTGACTATCCGATACTTTCCCGGCAACGAACGGCACGCCGTTTAATTCCAACCCGTCGTCCGTGAATGTCAACCCGGCAATCGGCAATTCCGATTTTGCAATAAGGGTTTCCCGTTCTTTGAGTAAATCCGACAACTTTTTTTCGTGGGTTTGGGCGACCTTTTCGGCGGCGTCCTTTTGCTTTTTCTTTGCCACATAGTCCACAACCAAAGCATTAATTTTGTTGTGTTCCTCGGCTTGTTTGAGGCGTTCCGCTGTATCTAATTTTTCCGGGTTGTTTTCCTCGTATTTCGCCAACCATGCGGCGGCGTTATTCTTACGGGTTTCGTAATCGGCTTTGTCGGTTTCAATTTGCGCCAACGTTTCGTCGTATTTGTCGGCGGCGGCTTTTGCATCCGCTTTGCTTTGTTTTTTTGCGGCGTCCAAAGCCTTTTTTGCCTCAGCAACAATCCGGTCGTATTCCGCTTGCGCATCTGTGGCGGATTTGTCGGCGGCGGCAATTTCGGCTTTCTTTGTTTCCTCGGCGGCTTTGATACGACCGGGGATTGCCTCCAATTGTTCCGTCCGGGTTTGCAAAGCGGTACGCACGGTTTTTGCTTTTTCAATCAACCGGGCGTTCTCGTTTTGTTCCTCCATTAAGTCGGCAATGTCTATTTTTTCGGCATACGTTTTGGCGTCGCCCGGCTTCAACTGTTTTTCGGCGGCGGCGCAAATGGTCGTGTACGTCTTAACCTCGGCGTTTGCCTCTTTGCGTTTGTCCTTAACGGTCGTAACCTCGGCGTCAATCTCGGCGATACGCTTTTGCACATTTTCCGGCAACAACGCCCGCACGTACTCAACTTGCTTGCGGCGACCCTCGGCGGTTTCCGACCAACGGGAAAACTCCACGGCGTCAAAATCTGTATATCCGAAAACCTTTTGTAACATACTTACATTATCCGACCGCATCCCGGTTGTTTTCTGTTTGATTGATAACGTACCCCGTGGGTTGGCTTTGGTAAATCGCAATTCAACGTCGTATTCCTCGCCGTCGTCGCCTACAACCATTTTTGCAAACCCTTTTTCCTCGCCATTGCGCAACACGGCGTCCCGGTTCCCGGTCAATAACGCCCCGATTGCCTTTAATAGCGTTGATTTTCCCAACTCATTGTCCCCGGTAATGAAATATACATTACCCTCAAAATCTGCGTTGAACTCCTTAATTACTTGGAAATTCGACAATTCTAACTTTTTTATAATCATTTTATCGCTCTTTTTATGCCGGGGTTGCCCCCGGCGGTTACTACTTTGTTATTATTCCCTTTGTAAATCTAAAACCTAAAAAATGAAACGCCGCATCTGTGATATTAAACCACGGTTTTATAAAACCCTTGCGAAACAATATATTACCATGAAACCAAATAGCATGATAATACGGGGTACATTTACGACCGTCGGCGCATTTATCGACTTTTTTAGAATAAATTTTAATTGCTCTCATTGCTTTATGTATTTAGCGTTACCGGGAAAACGCCCGGTCGTTGTTATTTCATGCCGCAAATCTACGTATATTATTTTAATTACCAAAACTTTTTTCTTTTATTTTTTAAGTTTTCGCAATAATCGACCCAAAATAACAACCTTACCAATTCCGGGAAACTCAACTAACATATTGCCATTGCGTCCCCGAATACATTTGCCATTCAAACGACGAACCGCCCGGCACGGCATACGTCGCAATTCCGGGCGGGTCAATCGGTCGCCTAAATAGATATAATCCATTTCGTCCATATCAAAATAATTTCATTTGTGTATCTGTCAGAACCGCAACCACGGCGTCAACCTCCTTTTCCCAACGCTCCAACGTTGCCAACTTTTCCGGGGTTGGGTTCCGTTGGCAACGTCGTTGGTTGTGCCGCATCTGCTTTACCATTTCCGCCAACTCTTTTGCCGTTATTTTTTCGGCATTTTCGATTTGCGGGGCTTTGTTATCGTCTGCCATACTCTTAACCATTTGGGAAATTAAAGCCGTGTATGGGCTTAAAATAAACGATTGTGCATTGGGGCGGGTAAATTTTCCAAAACCCAACGGGGGTTGTTATGCAAAATGTATCGTCCAAAGTGTAAAATCATAAGCGCATCGGCGTTCCACAATGTCGCCTTAACGTCCGGGTAATAATCGGCGGCGGCTCGTTGGTATCGCTTTTTTCGTTGTGGTTTTTCCTCCCCTTTAACTCGCAATTTCAATTCATTTTGCCACTTTTGGGGGTGTACCAAAACAAACGGTACGTCGCACATGGCAATTATTGTTTTCAGTTTCTCAAACTCCGATAACAGTTTTTGCACTCGAAAGGCTTTGCCGGGGTTGTCGTTCACGTCGTCCGGGCGCAATTGTACCTTTTCGACGAATACCAACGGGCGGCAAATACTTTTCATGTATTCAAACCATTCTTTCAACTCCATAAGGTCGCCCGGCATTTTGATAACCTCGGTTTTATGGTTCGGACGCCAAACAGCAATCCCCCCGGTTTTTCCGGGGTCAATGCCAATAATACAATCAATCGTTATTTTGTTCATTTCCAAAAATTCAAATAATTATCAACTTGCAATTCGTCCGCAATCATGCGGTCGAACGCTTTTATTATCTCTTTGCGGCGGGCAACTTCAAACGCCGTATAATCAATTTCTTTGCTTTTGGTTCCGTCCTTACGAACATGGTAAATCGTAAATTCATTCACGAACCCACGGGCGGCACGGGCTAAAAAACGCCCCAACGCCTCCCGGCGGTCGTCCTCGGTTTCCTTTACAGTATCCGCCAATCCAACCTTAACCAACCAATCGTAAACGAACATTTCCCCGGCAATACCAAAGTCAACCCGCCCGGTATATTTATATTGCAAAAATGCCAAACGGTTACGGCTTTCTATGTCGTTATGATAATACCGTTTTTGCTCCGGGGTTAATTCCTTTTTCGGTTCCGGCAACGCTTGGTATGCCTTATGAATAACCCCGTTTTGTTTTCGCCTGTATGCGTTCAAAATCTTTGCGAAATAATCGGCGTTAAATTGTTGGTAATGCGCTTTATCCGGTTGTCCGTTCCTGTCTTTTGGCAAATAATCGTCCAATTCCCCGGTCGTTGCCAACTCAAATGCCAACTTAATATCCGCCAATGTCATTTGCGAATAGTATTTTTTGAGTATATCCAACAACCGGGTACAAATGTACGCCCAATCGTCCGTATTGGTCGGGATAATATACCCGACGTCCAAAGCAATAAAACGGAACATTTGCCCGGTTTTGGCAACCAACGTGGCGTCGTCAATTTCGGCAATCTGCGTTTTCGTTGAGGCGGCAAAAATGTATTTTTCGACCCCGGATAACGATTTGGCAACCTCCGGTAATTGCACCATTTGTCGGCGTATGTCGATTGCTTTTGTACCGGGCGTTGGGTTATATATAGCCAACGCCACGGATTGCGTATTTACTTTTTCCGGCAAATTTTCCATATACTAATAATCGTTATTAAGAAATTCCATTGCGCCCGCAACGTCTAATTTCTTTTGCGGGGCTTGGTATTCCGGTTTCAAATGCAACTTTTTCTTTTCCACATCGCCACGAATGAAATTGCGTACCGTGGCAATCCAACCCGTCCGGGTTCTCTTTACGCCCTGTTTGGTTTCCGACCAATCGGCGACCGTATGGAAATAATAAACTAAATCGACCCGTTCAAATTCCGGCGTCGCAAACAGTTTTTCAAACTCGGAATAATCATTGTTACCGTCGGGCGAAAACTTAACCAATTTGTAAACCTCGGAATTACGAAATATAGACGTTCTTTTTTTATCCTTATCGTCAACCCCTTTTTCGTCCGGGAACAAATCCCCGACAACCCCGTTGGCGGGTTTACTTGGATTAGTATTTGGTATATCTGTTTTATTACTTGGATTAGTATTTATTAGTGTCGGCTTTCCCGTATCGGGTTTTTCCGTTTCGGGATTAACCGCAACCGGATTTTCCGTTTGTGGCGTATCCATAAACGGGTTTTCCGTTTGTGGTTGTTCCGGTTCAAACTCTTTAATATCGCTAACCTCGTAATCGCACCCAACAAATGTTCCGCCGTCGCCACGAACTTTGCAACGTTGGCAATATCCGTTCGTTATCAATTCACGCAATCCGGCGGCGGTTGCGTCCCGTCCGTCCTTTGACCGCTTTTTTAGGTCGGACAAATTCAATTGCCAATCCGGGGGCAAACTCATAATATACGTTATCAATCCCTTTGCTTTCCAACTCAAATTTACGTCCTGTAAATATTCGTTGCGGACGGTCGTAAAATTGCCCGTCCTTTTGGTTCGTCTGATAGTATCCGCCATTATTCGCCGCCCTCCAACTGTTTAACGGGTTCCCATGCCTTGCGTACTTTCAATACGTTGTCGGCACTCTCATTGGGAACCAACGAAACAACCGGAAAGCGGGAACGGTCGCCCGGCTTTTGGGTTGTCGCAAATTGTACATTCAAATCAAATATAACGCCCTTACAAAATCCACGTTCCGCCAACATACCGTCGAATGTTTCCCGTATTTGCGGGATTGTGGACGCCGTACCCTTTGTTGCGAACTGCCATACCCCGGCAACGCCACGTACCAACGGTACAATAAAATTCAACGTCAACGTAATTTCCCAACCGTCGTGTCCGTCCTGTTTGCTTTTCTTGTTGGGGTAACGCTTCGTAATGGATTGCATCAAATTTGGGTACTTTTCTGTTGTCAACGTTTCGTACTTTTTGCCGTCCCATACTTGGAACGTTTCGCCGTCGCCCGCCGCAATCAATCGTCCGTCGTCGTCCCGGTATTCGTACCGTTCGTTGCATACTTTCGCCGGGTCGTCGTCCGGGAAAACGATTTGTATTGTTTGGGGCTTTTCGCCGTATGCCTGTATAAATAACCCGGCATACTTTCCCGTTGGTATAAAATAATCAACGCTTTGCGGGTATCCGTTAGCGTTTTTCATTCCGATTTTTATTTGTCCGACACGGGGTAAAATCAAACGGGATTTTTCCGCCTCCGGTCGTCTTATTCGTCCTTTCATGCTCTTTATATTTCGGGGTCGTCGTTCAACAATTTTTTCTTATTCTCATTTTTTGGCTTTTTAGGCGTGTTTGCGGGCTTTTGCTCCTTTTCCGGTGCAACCGTTCGTTTCGCCGCCTTTCGTCCCGTGGCGGGCTTGTTTTCCGCCTCCTTTGCCTTTTTCCCGGCACGCTTTACAATCGTTGTTTTCTTTATCCCGGTTTCCTCGGTTGGCTCCGGTGCGTTCGCATCTGCTTTGACCTTATCGGCGGCGTCCGTGGTTTCGTCCGGGGTTGCCTCTTTGGGGGCTTTGGTTTTAATCAATTCCGACAACGACAACGATATTACGTTTTGGGTTAAATCCGGGGCGTCGTCCAAAAGAACCATACCATTAACCGCCGTAAACGTGTTGTCCCGCTTTTCGTCCTCAATGGCGGCAATCTCTAACAGATAGGGGATTTTGCGTATATTGGGGCTTTCGGTTTGTTCTTTCAAATTGTACGACGGGCGTTTGCGCCAATCTTTCGGGCTGAAATTGAAAATACGGGTAACGGGGAATTGCTCAAAATTGACGTTCCACATATCACGGTACATTCCTAATTGTATTTCGCTTTCTTCGTAAAAGCCTTTGCGCCCGCTTTTGAAATCGACGATTGCGTTAATACGGTCGTCGCTCCCAATCTTTGCCCGCATCGTACACGGGCAATCAATCATTCCGGCATACTTGTAATACGGGTGTACCAACGCAATTTCCACGGCTAACGGTCTAACGTCATAATCCAACACGAATTGCGCAAACGCCAATACGTCCTTTTTCAAGTCGTCGGCGTAATAAATAAAGTCGTCCGGCAATCGGTAAACCTCAATATATTCTTTTAGTTTGCCTTTCAGTCCGTCCAAATCATACGCCCGGTTAATCAATAATTCCTCAAATGCGGCGTGCATAAACGTTCCATACGCCGCCCGTTCGCCTTTGTATCGTTCTGCCTCCTCAATGCCTTTGTTCGCAATCCAATTAATTAGGTGCGGGGCTTTGGGTAACGTTTGGGACAATACGGTTGTAACCGACGGGAAAAACTCCGGGTTCCCGGCATCGTCGTAACGGTAATAATACCTGTGTCCCTTACTGTTTAACTGCCAAACCTTATAAGGCGGTTCAATCAACGTTTTTTCGTCAAAAAACATTGCCGTCATTTCCTCAACCGTCATGCCCGGTATTATCTCAAATACTCCGGTTGGTTGTTCCGGTTTAACCTCAACGAACGGGGGAATAATCGTTTGTTGTTCCTCGTTAATTTCGGGGAACATATCCGGGGCAACATTGCCAACGGTTCCCGCAACCTCTTTTACCGGGTCGCCCGGTTTATCGCTCTTTTTCGCTCCCATTTTCTTTTTGCTTTTTTATACTCTGAAATTCCACATAATACCATTGCGGCGCACATTGCCGCAAATATCAATTGCCACGGGTTCCAAAAAGAACCAACCAAACAGCAAATCCCCAATACGCCAAACGTGGCAATTAGGGCTTTCGCTTGGAACAAATCCGAAAACATGGTATCGGCGGCGGCTTCCAACCATTCGATAAATTTACTTTTCATCGTTTCCGCCCTCCATGCCAAACAGATAATCCGCCGTACAATCCAACATTTCGCAAAGGATAACGACCCATTCCGGGACAATCCGTTTGGTCGTGCCGTTGCATAAATTAGTCATATTGACCTGTTGTGCGCTTTCGCTTGCGCCCTCAAAAAGACGGGCGGCAATGTCTTTTTTCAATACCTTTTTCCCGTTCGCCTCTGAACGGGCGATTGCTTCGTTTACTCTTAATCTTAATGCCATAACTTTTGTTTTTACGTTAATAACTCGGTTCGTTGCTCTCTTTGTGTCCGCAATGCGTACACGTCTTTTCCTCCCAAATTGGGGTATATTCCGGGGGCGTAATATATCCGTCCCCGCCTGTGCGCTTATATTCGCCGTCCGTAACCTCCATTTCGCCGCCACACTCCGGACAATCCCCGTCGCCAATCAATACACATTCCAATACGGCGTCGAATTGTTCCGACTTTACAACGTTGATACCAATTGCCCGGATAACCTCGACGAACTCGGCAACCGTAACGTCCCGTTCGTAACAATCGGCAATCGGGCAACCCCAATTGTCGGGCGTGTCCTCAATGATTTTTTTGTTGAGTAATTCCGAAACGATAATGTCGGATACCTGTTTGGCGGTTTTGCCGGATACGGTCGCCAATGCGTTTAATTGCTTACTGTCTGATATTCTCATGTTTTTGCCCGGTATCCCTCCGGGTAGGCTGTTATTTCGTTCTGCAAATGTAGAAAGAAATTTTTAATTACCAAAAATATAATCTTTGTTTCTCAAATCATTTTTACCGGGGACGTTGGATAATAGGATTTTTAACCTATCTTTGCAATACCGCATTACCAAAATATCGCTCTCGGTTACTGCGTACCGCCCCCGGTCGTCCTTACGGATTACCGGGGGTATCTCTTTTCAATCATGTATCCCAAATTCACAATCCCCCCATTGGTCATTATCCGCCCCGTCATAACTTAACGGGTAACGTTCGTTTTCCGGGTAATCCGTCCAACATTCACGCCGGGCGTTATTAAGTGCGACCCGTTCCGGGATGTATCCGGGTTTGTTCTTTTCTCTTAATTGGGCGGCGCAACTTTTACAACAACAACGACCCCAACCCCGGCGCAAATTACGGGTATCGGCGTTATACTCTTTGCCGCAATTATCGCATTTCCTTTTTATCGTTGCCATATATCAACCCTCTGTAAAACCCTTAAATGCGACGTGGTAAACGTCGTATTGTTTCCCGGTAACATAAAATTCAATCATTCGGTCGTCGTTACCGACGTCGTTTATTGCAATGGTCGGGTATGGTTCCCCCGGCAATTGGTTAAAATAGTCCTCAATTTCCCGGTATCCCTCTGGGAACTCCGAACGGTCGGCGGCAAAAAACCGGGTTAAACTCTCTTTTATCCGGGTCAATATTTCGTCCCCGTTCGGCTCAAAAGCCGCTTTTATTTTGTCCTGTCGTCTTAACGCCCAACGCATCGGTATTTGTTTTAATAGGTTCTTAATCCCCCGCCCGTCTTTTACGGCTTTGCCTGTAAACCAACCGGAATACGGGTATAATGTAACCGGGGAACCCCGGAAAGTAAATTGTAAGGTCGTGGCGTTTATCTCGGTTACGGGATACCCCAACGCCTCCAACCGGGTACGGGCGTATTCGACCCGCCCCGGTTGTAATTCTTGTTGTCGCTCTCTGTTACGGCTCATTGTTCGCCCTCCTTAATGACTTTGCAAAACTTATAATATTGGTCGTTGCAACTCTCAACCCGGCACAACAACCCAATGTCGTTGCCCTCTAACAATAGGTTCAACACATCGCCGGGATTATGGCGGGTATATAACAGAAACAACCCGCCGTTCGCCTTTTGGATAATATCGTACATCGCTTGCGATAACCGATAACGTTTAATTTTCATCGCTCTAAATTATTATGCCGGGGGATTGCGCCCCCGGCTTGTTATTACTGCAAATACGCAATTGCGTTCAATCTTTCCTTTTCCTTTGTTGCGCTTTCGACGTTGCGGGCAATCCATTGTTCGGCGGGGTTCTCGGCAATCCATTGTTTGCGGTAATCCGGCGAAAATATGCGACCTGTTTTTTATATGCAGCCTCCGGGTTTGCTAATATCGCCGCCGTATGGCTTAACCTTTTACCGTGGTCGCCTTTCCCGATTAAATCCAAACGTCCGAAATAAAACGAACCGTCGGCGGTACACGCTACATAATCACGGGCGGACGTTCTTTTGGAAACAATCGCTTTACTTTCCGTGTCGATAACTTGGTATTCAAATTTTTGTCCTTTGACTTTCTTAACTAAAATGTACTTTGCCATAATATTTGTTGTTGTGCCGGTGGCGAACCCCCGGCGGGTTATTACTTTTTATTTGCAAAAAACTTATCCCGCGCCTCTCTGCATAATTCCAACGACGGTTTTACGCAAGTAAACAACGTGCCGTCCTCTGCTCTTAATCGTATTGGAAATATACCGTACCACGCATACTCCGACCCATTGCCGTAAACGTTTCGTAATTCTCGGTTCCTTTCGGGCATTGGCTTACGCCGTTAATGTCTGTTTTCATATCCGTTATTTTTTAATTTCATAAACTACGTTTGACCCCTCACATACAACCAACGTTGGAAACTTTCCCTTTGTAAGATAACAAAGGCTATCAAAGTCCGCCCGGCTTGTATAAAACCACAATCCAAACTTTCGGTCGATAAACAATAAATCATTTACGCTTTTACCTTTGTCCGTTGTTAAAATCTGATTGAATGAAATTTGCGAAAACTCAACTTTGCCGTCCAACTTGGTTGCAATCTCGGCAATGTCCGCCGCCTGTGTTCTTTTCTTTTCCATGATTGAAAGAATTATTTGTTACCGGGAAAACGCCCGGTCGTTGTTTACTGATAATAGAACGTAATTTTGACGCCTCGGCGCAATTTGCAAACCTCTTTGTCGCCGTAACAGTTAAACGCCCGGTCTAACAAGCGGTTTACCAACTTAATATCGCCAACAATACGAATTAACCCGGATACTCCAACCGCAATGTTTACTTTCTTTCCGTCAACCATGCCGTTAACTTTGATTTTGTAATTGCGGTTAATTTCCTTTGTCGTATATTTCAAACCGTTGTAAATGCTTTGAGTATTCATTGTTTACGCTCTCTAATGTTCCGGGGAAAACGCCCCGTCGTTGTATTATCGTACTGCAAATATACAACCTTTATTTTAACTACCAAAGAAAATATCTTTTATTTTGCATTTTCCTATAAAAAAAGTTTCTTTTGGTTCCCCGCAAAGTTATTTTTGGCGAATTTTCGTTTTAACGGACTTTCTTTGCCGGGGTGGGTAATTTATCCACTCAAACAAAATAATCGAAATACGGGGCGGAAAACGGGCAAATACAAAAAGGGGTCGGATTATCACAACCCTAACCCCTTTACAACCTATATTATGAACAAAAAGGTTATTTTTCTATGGTTACAAACTCAACCCCCAATATTTTTGTTGCCGGGTTCTTACTTACAACGTCAATTTCCCGGTTCTTTACTTTATTGGTTTTCCAAAGGAACCCCCAAAAACGTTTGTATTGGACGGTTTCCGCAATCAATAGACTATCCCGGTTTATATGCGTTCCCGTAAATGTATTGTCCGGGCGTGCGCATCCGTGTAACTCAAACCACGATTCCACAATGTCAACGCAACGTAAAACAGTCGTAACCGTGTCACCGGGCAAATATACGATACTATCCCGGACGGTTCCCCGCAACTCGTTAATTGTTTCCAACTGTGTTGTCGTTACCCGTTGCAAATCCCGGTTCTTTGTTTGTAGCGTCTTTATTAACGCCAAATCGTCCGCCCGGTACTTTTCATACTCGGAAACTTTCAACGTCAAATTACCGACCTTTGCGGCGTTCAAACTGTCCTTTGTTTGGTACGTCTTAACGTCTTGCAACAACGTTTCCGTATTTGACTTGTATTTGTCCCGGTCGGCGGTCAAATTCTTAATACGGACGTGTTGCCCCCAAATAACGGCGGCAATCGCTCCAATTATCGCCGTATAAATCAAAATCTTTTTCATAACGTCAATACTCTTTTAATTGCGGCAACGTGCATATTGGCGATACGTTCCCGCCCGTCCTCACTCATTATAAAACGGCAATCTTTTTCGGTATCCATGAAAAAGTTTTCCGTAAGGATTGCCGGACACGTTGTTTTTGTCAGTATGGCAAAATTTGCCTCTTTGTCCGGGTCGCCGTCTGAATAATCGGAACGCATCCGCCAACCATCCGGCACAAATTCCCGTCCCGCTTCCTCAAAAAACACGGTTGCGATTGCATCCGACGGGGTTTGCCCCGGCGACGTGTAAACCTCCCAACCCGTACCGCCCCCGGCGTTGGCGTGTATGCTTAAAACATACGCTTTGCCGTTGAACTCTTTTGCATACTCATTGGCACGCCTCGCACGTTCCGTCAATGATATGTCGTTTTCCTCCGGGACTAATACCCGATACGGTATGCCGTCCGCCTGTAACTTTTCGGCTATACGGCGCACAATGTCCCGGTTAAATTCCCATTCAAACAGTTGCGACCCGTCCGACCAAATCGGGGAACGTTTCCCGGCGGTTTCTTTCCCGTGTCCGTTGTCTAATAAAACAATTGGTTTCATTCTTTTACCTCCTTTTCTTTGTCCGGTACGTCCTCAATACAATTTTCGACCTCCGGGCGATTAAATAATTTGAAAATGTTTACTTTCTTTTTTATCCCCTTTGCCTCAAAATAATTATTGAAACAACTTGAAATCTCAATGCCGTAAACGATTAACAGGATTAACGCCGATAATATGGGTATCCCTAATATTTCCCCAAACGCTTCGCCGAACATACCCGCTAATGTTACCCAACATATATAATCAACTAACTTGTTTATTGCCCGTCGCCACTTCCGTGACGTCCTTATTGGTTCGCCACGCTTGCGGGCGGCGGCAACTCCAAAACGACTATCTACAATTATTAAAACAATCGCCAAAAGCAAAAATGGAATAAGTCGATTGTAAAACTCTAATAACGGGGCGACCATTGCGGTGGTCGTCCCGTTAATAATATTGCGTTCCTGCATAGTTATACAAGTATTTTATTAATTACTCTATAAACAGCATCTGCAACCATGTATGAACCGTATTCAGTTGGATGCACTCCGTTTGTTCCCAATAACTCCGTAACAGTCGAACGATTGTTTACAGGTGTTGCCAATTTTGGATAACCATTTTCATTATCGAACAATTGCACAACCGGGGCAATCGTAACCCAACCGGAAAACTCAGCATCATTTGCCATTGCGTCAAATGCTTTTGCGGTATCCCAAAACCCTTGCGAACGATTGTAATAGTTGGAAAGTGTTGCACCATAATTCGCCCCCATACCACCCGTACAATCTGGTATCGGCAATGACGAAATTATAAATTTAGAGTTAGGGAAATCCGTATGAAATGCACGGGCAAACGGCTTAACATAGGTATCGACTAATGTTTGCCCGGTACGACCTGCGAAAATGTCATTTACGCCACAATGCGAAATCAGTACGTCAATTGCGCCGTTGCAATATAAGTTGGCATAATTAATAAAATCCAATTTTCCGGTACTATCATTCCAAAACGGGTTATATGTTTCGCTTTCAACGGACGTGTACGTTATCGTTGCATCTCCCGAACCTGTTACACGGGTTAATGTTCCACTTGCCGGGACTGTATTTGACCCCTCGTAAGTACAACGAATATCCCCAATACCATCGGTTACATTTACTTCTGTGACTGTTAAAACAACGCCATTCACTGAATATGTATTGTCAATATTCAGCAATGTAACACCCGTAACATTGAAACGATATGCGGGGCGTCCCTGCCCAGCAAAGTCAGCCCACGACCAACCGCCCGTCGCTTCTAACTTGACATTCTTTGCCGTTCCTGTTTTACGTCCAACAAAGGCAATGTTTCCTAAATTTAATCCGGTTGGATTGTATGGGGTTCCGTCGCCTGTATTGGTCGTTAAACGGCGTTGGCATTCATAAGTAAAGTTTCCGTTTGCCGTTGCCGACGCACCGAATACCAATATGTTTTTTTGCGTTGCGGGCGCACTAATTGACGGAATAACCCGAATTGTCGTTGTTTTGGTAGCAATAACCGTTGTATCATTTCGTTTTACGTCAATACGCAATGTATATGTATTTCCGGCGTGGACTGCCTCCGGTTTGAATTGGAAATAACGAGGATAATTTTTGCCAACTGAACATATAGAAACAATGTCATACGAATATGGATTAATACAACGAATTGACGGACGGTAAAAAACCTCCAAATTATCCCCAACCGTTACAACTATTTCGGTGGGTAAAACAACCTCAATACCCGCTTCCATTGTTGTAATATTGGGATTTTTCGTATAAGCATAGATTGTCGGAAAACGCCCAATATCAAAAATGTAATCCGTTACGATTTGTCCTAATCCCATATCGCTCGTTGTCCAAATTTCCGTATCAATAAATACTACATATCCCACAACATCGCCAACAACAACGCCGCCGCCCGCCACATTACAAACTAATGCAATCGGGGTATTATGATATGTTGACGGATTAGGTAACGCCGCAACTGCGTTCCATACATAAGGCGTTGCGCCATTAATATATGGTCTAAAATATACATTGTTTCCTGTTATTTTTGTGTAATACTTCAAACCTTCGGTTGTGGTATCTCTAAATTGGGGGTCAATCCATAATTCCGAATATGACGTTGCGTAAAGGTTTGCACTTGTATTATTAACAAAAATTGTCCGTCCGGCAATCTTAGCGGTCGTAACCGCACCGTCGGCAATCTTAGCGGTCGTAACCGCACCGTCGGCAATCTTAGCGGTCGTAACCGCACCGTCGGCAATCTTAGCGGTCGTAACCGCACCGTCGGCGGGCGGGTTTCTCGGATAACCTGCTATTGGGCTATATGCTTCGTATGCCAATGCGGTATCGCCATAATTAACCATTATATCCGTCCATGACCAAAGAACGGAAAATACGGCATATTTTGCCCCGGCAACGTATGGTAATGTTCGGTTTTTCGTTACCGTTCCGGCAATAGGGTTTTTATTTTCGTCGTATAAAGCAAAATACCCACTAACATTGCTTGGGTCGTGGTTTATGCTTATTGACGTATTTTCTTTTACCGGAATAAATCCCGTTACGGCATAGGTTCCCGACGTTGAGTTTTTTGTAATTGAACCGTCAGAACGAACCATTCCCATATCAACAAACAAACTCCTATCGGCTAAATTATTACCGGGGTTAACATCTACTTTTTTTGCCAATTCCGTATATACTTGCGATACAGTTTGAGCAACCAATGTGTCGGTATATGTCTTTAACGCCATTATTGATATTGTGATTGCATAACACGTTGAATTTACCACGCCGTCCCCTGTCATACGCAAATATTTTGTACCTGTCGGAAAGTCAGTTTTTTGTATCGCAATATCTTGGTTATTTATTGCATTATTTCCAACACCGGATATAAACGTTTTATTTGCATCATAAAAAGCGTAATTAATTGCCGTTCCTGCTGAACCCCACGAATTTAGAAAAACAGTATCCATATTGGATATGTCTAAATAATCTGTTACTTTTCTTGTTGTTGATGTTGTTACACCACCGTTGATATTAATATATCCATTAATGGTTAATGCGTTCCCCTGTATTGCTTTTATAACATCAAACGTTGGCACTGCAACGGGAATAGATACCCATACATTAGACGCATTATTGTAGAAAATAACAACTTTTGCCCCAACAATTGTTGAGTTAAAATTGGCGTATGTTCCTTGTTGTCCGGCAATATAAAACACATTGCCGTCAGGCGTTCCGGGATTAGTCGTTGGCGTGGCTATGCCCGCAAACATTGCCCCTTGCGAAAGCGCATTAACAACTGACAATAATGTTGATTGCATTATTGCCCCCGTAATCTCATTGTTACCATTTGTTTTGATAACCTCCGCAATTGCGGCTTTCAAATTAGCGTAATTACTCATTTTCGTAAATATTAATTGTTATTGAAATCGTTATTAAAGTCATTGTTATAATCTCCCGCCGTTGTCGGTATGTATCCCCGTCCTATCTTTTTAACGACGGTTGCCGTTTCAAACTCAATTTCAACACTCGCTAAATCTCCCTGCGTTTGCCACTTTGGAGTTATTAGAAAAGTATCACAATCATAGGTTCGCCCGTACTTATCCGTTACATTAACGTAATCCGCCATTCTAATAAGCCGCATAACATCGCAAAGATATTCGGGGGCTAAACATATTGCCCGGTACGTTTTTTCGGAAATCTGTTTTTCCGGAAAAAAATAACCGTCCCTATCTTCGCCCTCTTCCTCAAACTTATATTCGGGCTTTCCTAACTCGGTACAAAGATACAAAACGTTCTTAAATTGTGGGTTTTGATACACTATTGTTCCGGCATCAAATACGGCGTTTTCCTTATCATACCATTGTATTTTCAAATAGCCGCTAACGTCCTGTACAACTGTGAACATTTCAGAATACCACGTTTGCACATTATCCGATAAGACGGCATAATATATACCGTCCAATTGATTTAATGGCATTGGCAATATACCGGGATAAACGATAACGTCATAACCCAATGCAGAAAATCGAACAATTTGCAATCCGGTATCCTTTGCATATTGGGTTATATTGGCAACCAACGTTCCGTCCTTATGATATAAACGAACTGATGAAACGGCATTTGAACGGGTCGGACGCATAATCTGAAACGGCAACATAGTATTCGCCGGGGTAAACAATGGGTATATTGTTCCGTATGCGTAACTTTTCCGGTGGTTTTGTTGGTCTATGGACGTGTACCACGGCAACACGCTTAAATTATTATTCTGTATCATATTTCAACGTTGTTTTAGCCATTAATGACGACAAATTTACGCTCATTTTATCAATCTCACCGTTGCCTATGTATGTTTTTATTAGTTGAACTGGGTTAATATCTGAAACAACCGGAAAATTCAACGTTTGTTTCTTCTTTCGTTCAACTCCACGAACATAAGCGGACGACCCGTTTATTTCCACATCACGGGCGGGCAAATCATATACCCAATAATTCGGTTGCAAATTGATAAATGCTAAATATCCGTTCTGTAAATAAAATGTATTCCCATTTGCGTTTGTAGTCGTAAACGGCAATTCATATTGATTTGTAACAGTAAGGCGATACACATAAGCAAATACCGAACCGGTAACAGTCAAACCCAAAGCAGTTGCGGCGGTTGGGATTGTAACGGTTATTTGCTTCGTTTGACCATCGGCGGTAAAATTACCCTGTGTTGATATTACAGTCCCGGAACTATTGTAAAATACAATTCGTCCGGTTGCCGTTCCACTTCCATTGTTATACGGCGTAAATGTTAAAACCGCTGAACGTCCCACACATTCCGGGCGTATGCCATACGTCGGTATTGTCAATCCGTCCGTTCCGCTTGTCCCTCCAAACCCCGGATATGTCCCGCTATCATCATTCGACAATGCGTTTGCGTTGACGGCGGCAAACAATGCGAACCCGTCGTTACTCATATCGCCGGGGGTTAACATCATCATATCAACGTCGGACGTAAAATTTGATATGTTTATTTCCTCGATTTTCCCGGCTGTTACATACTTACTAATAACGTTTATCGGCAACCCCTCAAACGCCGTTGTAACATCGTCCATCCACTTAAATTGGAACCGTTCCGGCATATCCACTTTGTCAAATGAATATTCCGACGTTGCAAACCCCCACTTTTTACCGTTACGGATATTTTCCAATTGGGTTAAATCGGTTCCAATAACCGGGCTACCTGTATAAGAACCGCCATTGCGAAACCAACTAATATGCTCAATCTTAAATTTGTTGTCCTCTATATACCAAAAACAACGGTAACAATCCCGTAACATATTTGTAAATTGCTGTAATGTTGTTGGGGCTTTTTGTGCGGGTTGCTGATAATCTCCAACCAATATGTTAGATTTTTGCGTTACAAATAATCGGAATTTACCCCCGGTAATCGGGTTTGTGTCCCCGTATAAAAATTGGCTGTATTCCGGCGTTTCCTTATGTGTAATGCCGGGGGCAAACTGATTGAGTAATGATTGTATAACAGAACCAACCGGGTACGCATCCCGTAACGTGTACGTCTTACGTCCCGCAACCTCAAAATATTCATCATTCAAATAATATGCAAACCATATAGACGCATAACGCCACGTTGACCGGGCAATTGGAAAATACGTTTGCCCCCAAATGGAATACGGCGGTTGAAAATATGTTCCGTCGTCCCGTCGCCCCCATTCGCTTGGCGTGGTTGAATAATTATTTGATATAAACCCAACGTCGATTGCATAACCAATCGCCCGGCGATAATTACGGTTATAATCAACAATATCATCTTGCGGTAATTCATACGTATTTAATCCCTGTATTGTCTTAACGTCCAACAAATACCGGGCGTATATGTTATACGTTGCCATTTCTGCATGTGGCGTTCCCGACGAACCGGAACCGGACACGGCGGTAAAATCAAATTCCACATTATCGAATGGCTGATTGCCGGGGCTTACATTTTGATAACGAAACATAACTACACTATCCGATGACCGGACAATCTCGTAAGTGATAACGCCCCAAAATGGCGGTTGGTATTGTTGCGACGCCCGGATATAATACCCCGTTGTTGGATTGGGGTATAAATTCCCGGTAAATACATTGGTTCCGGTAACACTCATACGCCCGGTATATAACGCATTAACGTTTGGGGTCGAACTACCTATTACGTTTATTTCTTTCAATAAATTACACAAAGCAAAATGATATGTACTAATCAATGCGTTGCGGTCAGTCGTGGCATTTGCGTCCTGTTCCCAATACGAACCGCCCAAAAAACACGAAACAATACTATCGCCGGGAATGTATATTTGTATCAACGGGCGTTTCTGAACTAATAAACGCTCAATCGCCGGGGCTAACGGTATCAAATTATATTCCTTTTCCAATCCCGCCAATACGTCGTTATATTCGTCCAATACGTCCGGTTGCAACGTAACCAACTTATCGTCGTTATTAAACGTACAATCGGTTTTCATAAATTTACCGTTCCATTCGTCCGACCATGTTAAGCCCATATCGTCCGAACGTTGTATTTTCAAATTAAATGTAGTACCGAATGACTGATTATTTATATAATCGAAATCATCCCGGACAAATGATATTTTGCCGGATAATTTTGTACGATAAAACCGTTGGTTAGTTTCCAATTCGTAATCCTTTGCCAAATCGTCCTTATATATGGGATTTGTTAATCTCATATCATAAACCGTCAAACTCGACCAATCGTTGACATTAACGCAAACACGCATATATGTAGTATTTGCCGGGGCGATTGCAATATAATTTGTTTTTGTCCCGAACGTATAAAATACCGTATTATCATTTTTATCAAAAAACTTCAATGTATATGTTTTACTAACATAAAAACGATTGCCGGGAAAAGCCGTTATTTTCCCGGACGTATTATAATTTGCATCAGTTGCAAAACCTGTACCTATCATTCTTGAACCTATTAACGTGTCAGTTAGATAAGTATTAAAACGGTTTGTTTCCGTTGTATATAGATAAAACAAATATTTTGGGTTCATCTTTTTATCTTTCTTTTTAGGTTCTTATAAAATTCAACTGTATTTCCGTCCCCGTCCACAAATGAACGTCGGCGGTTTTGCTCCTTAATTTCCCGTACATCATTTTTGAGGTCGGAAATATCCGGGTTATCATTGTGCAAAGTTACGGATAATCCATTTGCCCCATCGTATGCACTCATGTATTTACGTGTAAATGTTCCATTATTAAGCGACTTTATAACATCGGGAATAAGTTTACGGAAACGACGGGAATTGCGTTTATTGATAACGGCGAAATATTCGCCACCCTCGGCACGCCTCCGGGTTCCGTCTGGTTTGGTTCCTAAATCAACGTCATTGCCTGATTGGTGCGAACCCCCGCCCAATAACTCAACCGTACCGTCGCCGTAACTTTCTGACCCGCCGCCCTGCGCTTGTTTGGATAATTGCGCCGCTTTAATCTTTGACGCCGCAAATGAACCCCACATAACAGCGATTGCCGGGATTGCCCACGGGAACCCCAATTGCGACCAAATCAAAGCGGACGCCGTTACAAGGTTCCCGATTTGTTGGATTGTCTGTATTGCCTGTTGTGCCTTTTGCGCTTTCTGTTGGTCTTTTAACGCTTTATCCTGTGTTTTGCGTGCCAAATCCAAATCCTTTTGCGCCTGTACTACATTTGAGGCATAACCGTTTGCCCTCGCTTCCAATTCGGCGTCCAAACGTCGTTGGCTTGCGTCAACCTCTTTGTCGGCGGCGGAAACGGCGGCATCGGCGGCGGCTAACTTCGCATCCAAAAACGTTTGCAATTGTTCCATTGCAAAGGATACGGACGTACTTATTGCCTCCTTTTGGTCGTCGTCTAAATTCAACCCAAACAGTCCGTAAATATCTTTGCCCCGTTCGTCGCCGCTTGATTTTTCAATTTCTTGGTTAATTTTGGCAATCGTATTTTCGATTGTCTTAACCTCTTGTTCCGTCATTTTTACCCCGGCGGTTTTGTTCAATTCCAAAATCTTTTGCAATCTCTTTTTTTCTTGTTCCAACCGGAACCGGGTTTTGCGTTCCTCGCTATTACGCAACAAATCGAACTCGGACGCCTCCAACGCTTGCGTCTGGTCGAATATCAATAACGCCCGTTGGTTGTTTAACTCGGTCGTTTGCTTCAATACCTCGGCATCATATTTGGCGTTTATATCCTTTTCAGATTGGCGGACGTCCTCGGCTAATTGCCTGTTTTGTGCCAATTCAATTGCCCGTTGTTGCTGTAGCAATTGGATACGCAAATTTATTTCCTCCTGTGAACCCTCACGGGCGGCGTCCAACCGTAATTGAGTGCGGTCGGCTTCTTTCTGCATTTGGTCGATTGTAATTTGGTCGTTCAATTCGCCCAACTCTTTTGCGTATTGTTGTTGCAAAAGGATTTGTTGTGCCAATAATTCGTCAACCTGTTTTTCAGTCAACCCCCTTTCGGTTTCCAACCGGGTTGCAATATCCTGTATTTGCCTTTCATATTCGACCCGCAATTGTTCCCGTTGCTTTTCCGCACCCTCGGACATTAACGCCAATCGTGCGTCCTGTGTGGTGCGTTCCGCCGACAATTCCGCCGCCCTTTGTTGGTTGGCAATATCGACCAAATCGTTTGCCAATTGTTGACGCAATGAAACTATTTGCGCATTTAACGCCGCCCGTGCTTTGGCGGTCAAATTTGCCTCGGTGCGCAACTGTAATTGTATATCTGCAATCGCACGGGTGTTGGCGGCTTGACGTTGCGCCCGTTGTTGGTCGAACGAATTTTTAATTAAGGCAATCCGGGCGTCCTCGGCTTTGCGCAATATATCCGTTTCGGTTTTGGCGGCGTTTCGGGCTTCGTTGGCTCTTTGGGCGGCTTGTATTTTCCTTTCGGCGTCTAAATCCGCCCCCTCTGTATTAAGGTCAACGGCAATTTGAACCGCCCGCCCGTAATTCTCGATTTGTCCCTGTATAGCGTCTATTGCATCGTCAACCTTGACTTTATCAATTTTGCCGTCCATATCGACGTCGATACGTATTTTACTATCGCCACGGGCTTTTGCGTTGTTGACTTGCAACAACATATCGTTCAATTGCTTTAACTTTTGGCGGTTTGCCTCCAAATCGTTTAATTCTTGACCATAGAACCCAACCGATTTATTATGCGCCTTTGTGCGTTCCGCCAATATTTCGTCCTCAATCTTTCGGGTTTCGGCTAATCCGGCGTTCCGGGCTTTGGCAATACTTAATTCCCGGTTCAATTGGGCGACACGCTCGTTGCTTACTCGGTTCATTTCGGTTGCTTCAACCTCCAAATAATCCAACCACGCCTTTTGCGCCTCGTTAAGTTTCTTTTGCTCTTTGGCGGATTTGTCAGTATTGGACGCAAACAACGCCAACGCCCCGACAACGGTAATTAACGCCAATGCCAAAAGAACGTAAGGATTTGCCGCCGCTACCAAATTGAATACCTTTTGCGCAACGGTCGCCGCCAACGTTGCCTTTGTCCCTTGCATGGTAACAAGTCGGTCGTAAACCTTTGCTTTCGTTAATGCGGCTTGCTGTATGCGGGAAATACCCAACATTAGGGCGGATTGCTTTTGAACGGCATTTTGTACCGCTTGTAATCCGGTTGTAATGGCAATTGCCGCTTGCAACTTTTTTTGTGCCTCGGCGACGTCCTCGGACGCACCCCCGAACAACTCCATTGCCCCGGTAAATGCAGAAAATCCGCCCCCGGCGGCGGTTGCGGCACTCAATACCGTATCCAATTGGGACGTATCGGACGCCATATTTTTTACTTCCTGTGCGGCGTCGCCCAATGCGTCCTTTAAGTCGCCCGCCTCTTTTGACAATGCCGCATATTCGGCGGTATCCTGTTTACCCTCCAAACGCATTACCGCCAACGCTTCCGTCATTTGGCGTATTTGGGACGTTAATTTTACGGTTGCTTCGCCATAATTACCGACGTTTAATTGGTTCTTCCCGGTTACTTCCTGTAACCGCTTCATTTCTTGATATATTGCGTTGGTTTCCGCAACTAATTTGCGCCCCTCCTCGGTCGCCTCCCTTTCCTCAATAGTCATATTATTGAGGTATATTTTATTAAGGGAATATTGCGCCGACAACTTGTTATATGAACCCTCGGCGGATTGGTTCAAACGAACGGTCAATTTATTTATTTCGTTCGCTTCCTTTTGCGCTTGTTTCAATTCTGCCAAACGCTTTGCGTTCTCACTTTCCGCAAACGCCAAATCCCGTGCCGCACGGGTCAAACGGTCGGTATCGGACGTTGCCCCCTTTATGGTTTTTCGTCCGTCCTCGGTTGCCCCGGACACACTCGCCAACGCCGCCCGAACGCTGATTGCCTCACTCTTAATATTTTTAAGAGTATTCATATAGGCGTCGGAAAGTTGGTCTAATTGGTTGATAAGGTCGGTAATCGAATTATCCGGCTTTACCAAATCACTATATTTTATCGGGTTGTTATTATCTGCCATAACGCCAATTATTACTTTGTTATTTGCGGGAAATTTGCCCGCTATTCAATTTTCTTTCCTCGGTAATACAATTTACCCACCGGAACCAATTAACGCCGGAAACGGGCTATTTTGCGCCCGCTTTGGCGTTTTTTGGTTTGGTCGCCTGTTTGATATACTCAAAAGCGTTGTAATATTCCAATACGGTAAACGCTTTGGGGTTTACGTGCAAATGTTGGGATAACATTAAACACATATTTTCAAACTGTTTGTCGTATTGTATTTCCATGCTATCCGACCCGCTAAACGATTGGGGTTTGGTATAAGTCAACAACATTGTCGTTATTTGCTCAATTTCCGCCCGCTTATCGCTTTCGTCGCCCTGTATAATCGCATCCAACATTAACAACGTGCGTTGCTTCAATTGGTCGTAATACTCTTTAACTGTAACGTCGTCGAAACTTTTAGGAAAATACAATTGCAATTCATCATCTATTTTTTTTTTGACCGCTTCCAATTGGGCGGTCAACTCGGCGTTCGGTGCATCGTCGAACAATTGTAATACCTTTTGCAAGCCGTCCGGCGTCATATCGTTGTATTCGGTTCCGTCCACACTCTTAACCAAAGCGCAAAAAGCCAAATACCGGGGCGACATATCGGTTTGAATGAAATACACGTTTTGCCGCATATTATCCAATTCCTTTTCCGCTAAATCCGGTTTGTTGCCCCGAATAAATCGGATTGTTTTTTCAATATGCGTGTCCCAATCGTTAAGGTCGGAACCAACCCCGGCGTCGATTAACAACGCTTTGTTATACGCATGAAATCGCAACATTGGCAATTCGTCGATACTATCGTACAACACAACCGTCCGTTTTCCTATTGTCGTTGTTTTCATATTAATATGCGGGTTATGGCGGTTGAACAAAAAGGAACCAATAACAACCACGGGTTCCCGGTACATATTGCAAACAGAACCGACAAAGCAACCCCCGCCCACCATGATAAGCAAAAGCCGCAATTGAACATCTTTGCAAAAAAGTTATTGCCGTGAACTTGGACGTATTCAATAACGCCCCATTTTTTCAAAAGGGATAAACCAAAAGCCGCCACGGTTGCGACAATCAAAACCCACATTACAAATATTATTTCCATATCTCAAATATTACACGGTTGCGAAACTGATAAAACCCCCTCAAACCGGAACCCGGCGAACGGGTGCAATAAATATTGGTTATCGACTTCATCCAACGTAAAACCCCGGTACACGTTTTCGGCTAACTCATATATCCGGTTTATCTCAATGGTTCCGTCTTTCAACCAAAAGCCGCCATTTAAGACGGTTAATATTTCGTTCTTTAATGCCTCGGTATTCCGATTATTGAGTTGCCCCGGATATACTTTGCGTAAATCAAACCACACAATAAGCGCAAACGGGGCTTTAATTGTGCTTTGCTCTTTGGGAACCCAACCCACGTTTTGCGGGTCGTCAACCCAAAAGAACCCAAAATTGCCAATATTGGCGTCCGGGGATACGTCGATATAATCGTTGTTTCCTCGGTACTGTGTGCCGCCCGCATACACGTTGGGCGTGAAATAACGTTTGCCGTTGATAATCTTTGCGACCCGTTGCGCCCGCCCAAATACGACGTCCAACCAATCGACGTTATCCATTAACCCGGCTTGTATATTCCCAATAACCCGGTCAATTAAAACCGGGTTCGGGATTATAGGAATTATTTTATTACTCTTTGCCATATAACACGGTTTTTGCTTTGTTCAACAAATCGGGGTAAATGTATTGCCAAATCAACGACGCAATATTTTCGTCAGTCAATCCCAATATTTGCCGTCCGTACTTTTTTATCAAATCTTCGGTTTTGAAATCCGACGCCTTAATTTCAAATTGTTTGTCGCCGACCTCTAAATAAAAACTACTTTCAAAATCGCCCTCATCCCGTAATGTTACCCGGTTCGTGGGTTGCCCCTTTTCCTCTTTTATCGCAATGGTTAACGGGGTATATGGCATATAATCCATAATATCCACGCCCAAACGGTTAATACCTTGTTCAAACAATTGTTCCTCGGCGTTGGCGTCGATTATAAACGCCGTTGTCATACCGTCGTCGATTATTTCCCGGATAAACAACCCGGACGATAACCCATTGTTGAACCTCTCAACGTTGTTGCGCAAATCCTGTATTGACTGCATACCCCCCATAAACCAATTACGTTGTACGGTATTTTACGCCGTGGTTATTACAAGTAAGGCAAATACGGTCGATACCCTGCGTATCCAATCGCAACGCCTCGTATGCTTTTTTAAGGTCATAACCCAAACCGCCGGGACGTACCCCGGTCGTGTTCCCGTCCAACTCGTAAAGTATTTCCAAACGGGTTGCGTTTACTTGGTTCCGGTTTACCTTAACATCGGGGTTCATTGCCAACGTGCGCAAAGCAGTTGCGGCGACTTGACGTTGTATAACGGTTTGGAAAATTTGCCTTTCCTTAACGATAAAATCCGTTAGGTCGCAACCAACGGTTATTTCGCAATTCAACCCGTAATTCTGTGTTGTCGTGTACATCGTCAACGCCACGTCCCACAATTCCGGGTATTCGGCGAATGTTTCCGGGGCGTTGAACATGAACGGCGTAACCTGTAAATACTTGGTTATTTCTTTCCAACTATCCAACCCGTACCCGGTACACGTTCCGCACGGTTCCCGGCTCCAATCCTTAACCATGTTTATTGCCTCCATTCCGGCGGGCAATTCGTCTTGGTTATAACATAGATACCACGACCCCCCGGCGTTCGTTGCGTCGCTGATATACGGCAAATAACAGTCCTTTAACGGGAACCATTGAAAACCGCCATTTGTAACGGTAAAATTCAAATCAAACGTCTTTATCGGGTCGATTTGCGACGAATGGAAAAGATACATACGAACCATACCCGTTGCCCCTGTCATTTGCAAACCTATTTGTTCGATTTTCATTGTTACCCCCATTGAACGAACCGGGACAATTTCAAACCCGACCAACTTATGTGTATTTTGCAACGTTGCCCGGATACGTCCCGCACCGTCAAAGAACGTGCGACGCTCCAAAAGGTTCTTTGTTTCCTTATCCAATCCTTTTACCTGCGTGAACGTTTGTACCATTTGCGCAATACCGTTGCGGGTCAATCGTTCCAAATAGTCGGAAAGATAGTTGTAAACGCCCCAAAATTCGTTGCCGAAATCGCCGTTGAAATCTTCGTTAAAATCGCTTTTGGTTGGTTCCTCGTTTTGGTTGTCCTTTCGGGCAATCCAAATTTCGTTGTTGTGGCGAACCTTTGCCCCCTGTTTGTACTCAATTATCATATTCCATTCGGGATATTGATAAACGAAATCATCCGGGACGATTGCCCGGATATTATCCAATGTTACAAGCGGGTGCGCACCTTGAAAATACAAACCGCTTTCGGTCTGCGTTAAATCGTCGTTTATTGCCTTTGCCGGGTCAAATGATTGTTCCCACCCGACGACGTGCAATAATGCGTCCTGTATTTCTTTTAATCGGTACATCTGCGTTCTAAATTAAAAAGGGGAACGGGGGTTATTGTCCCCGCCCCCCTTTTGATTAAACAATTGCGGCTCCCTTACGGCGTTACCGTCGGTTGTGGTACAACGTAAACGGGCATTGCTAACGGTTGGTTCGGGTCGCGTGCCTCAATTTCCGCTTTGATAATCGGGTTGGCAATCGTGGTCGGGTTGCTGTTATAAGCAACCATATACGCCACGTCAACGGAAAATCCGAAATACTCCTTAACGGCGCACGTCAAATCTTCGGTTGCGGCTCCCATGATTGCGGATTGGTCGCCAACTGCGGTGTAATAGTGCGACCCAACGGGCAAATCAATGTACGGTAAACGTACAACGTCCCATTCGTGGAAATTCGCACGGGTGCGGCGCAACGCTTCACGGTCAACACGGGTTAAGATACCAACGTTGCCGTCCGCAACGGCAAAGAACGTACCCATTTTACCGCTTTCGTCGGTAACGTTGTTCGTGTAGTGGATAACCTTGTTATCGTATTCCATGCGCTTGTTAACGTCGTTATAAATTCCGTGTTGCGCAAGTTTACGAATAAGGCTATCAACCCCGGCGTTGCCGATAACGTGGATATATTCCGGGTAACAGTTGGCACGCATAATCGGGTTAACGTCGCCCAATATCTCGGTTGCCATTTGTTGCGGAACCTGTATAACGTTTCCGGTCTGCGTATAATTCAACAACGTTTCAAACACTTGCGTTTTGTTCGCCTCCATTGCGGCAACCGCCCCGGCGTCCAAAGTGTTTGCCAACGCACGGCACGTCTTTTCCATTTTGCGCAAAAAGTCGTGTTCGTATGAAATTTCGTTGTTCATGTACGCCGCCGGAACCATTGTAAAGCCAATGGAATACGTCGCCCAAACAAGCGTTACCAATGCCGACGTATTTTCATTGTCGACAATAACGCACGAACGTACATTGCTTACCTGTACGTTTTCGTCGTAATTGATAACGGGAACTTGTACCGTGTTACCGATACTTGCAAACGCTTTATCCCTTAAATTGGGATTAATGATTGAGGACGGGGCGTTGGTTTGCTCAATGAAAAAGTCCAATGCGCCATACTCACACGGGCGGGTCATATTACGGTCTAACTCCGGGTTCTGTACTCGCCAATTCTGCAATCTTGTTGCTACTAATGACATAATCTAAAATTTTTATTGTTATTAAATGCGGGTTAACCCTTTACCCGTGTTGTTTACTTTTCCGGCAATGCGGCAATATTGTTGTCCGTCCATGCCTGTTTCATTGCGGCGTCGAACTTTTCAGAACCCGCCGTTAATCCTTGCGACATAAGGTTGGCGGCGATTGCGTCGTAAGCCTCAACCCTTGTTTTTGCGCCGGATACGTCGATTGTACCGCCGCCCGCACCGCCGGAACCGCCCGCCGGGGGAACCGTTCCGCCGCCGCCCGCTTGACGTCCTTTGTCTAAAATACCCATTGTTTCCAATTCACGGGTCAAAAGGTCGCCGGGGGTGTACGGGTTCAACTGATTGTTCGGGTTACGCATGATTGCGCCGTTTTCGTCCTTAAACACTAATACTTTGCCGCCCTTTCCGTTGTCGATAAACTCCGGGTTCATACCCTTAATTTTGTCAACGGCTTGCGACAATAGAACCTTTGTTGCGCTTTCCGGCAATTCCGCCTTAAACTTCAATCCGGCGATTGCCGTCTGCAATGCCGTTTCAACACGTATGCCGAACAATTCCGTTGTATGGGTTTGTTCGGCTTGGTCGTATTTCGTTTTTAGGTCGTTGAACTGTGTTGTAATCGCCGTTAAATCGGCTTTCGCTTGCTTCAATGCCTTTGCGGTTTCCGCATCCGTCGCACCGTCGGCAATTGCCTTTTCCAAACGTGCCTTTTCTTTTGTCAGACCGTCGATTTGGGTTTGCAACGTGGTTGCGCTTTCCGCTTTGGTTTTGAACTCGGACAACACACGCTTTGCATAATCGTATGTTTTTTCCGTCCCGTTTTTCGCCACGCCCGTTGCCGCCAAAATATCGGCGTCCAAATCGCCGTAAATTTTGCCCGTCTTTTGGGCTATAACGCTGTTTTCGTCATTGGCTGATAACGTGGTTATCGCCGCCAATTGTTCGTCGGTTAATCCGGCTAACGCCGCATTTGCCTTTAATATCTCAACTGTTAATGCCATAATTCTAACCCTTTGAATTTATGTGTTTATACTCTGTTACTTTTTCGCCTCGGTTTTCTCGGCGGCTTTCGTTTTTGTCAACGCATCGGCAACGGCTTTGGCAATCGCCTTTTCGTTTGCCTCGGCTTGCGCTTTCAATGCTTTCTCAACGGCGGCGTCGATTGCCTTTTGGTTTTCCTCGGCGGCTTTTGCCTCGGCTTCCTTACGGGCGGTTTCGGCGGCGGCGGCTTTCTCGGCTTTCGCCTTTTCGTTTGCCTCGGCTTGCGCTTTCATGTAATCGGCGGGGTCGTGCAAAATCGTTACCGTGTAACCCTGTTTTTTCAGATTGGAACCAACGCCGTTGTCAAACGACTTTTTGCCGAACTTCTGAATACGGGGAACGGAAAGACGTTTGCCGCTTTCCGAATCAAATTTGCGTACCTCAATGATACAATGATACAAATGTTTCTCATTGTCGGGGACAATGTAATTTTCCGGGGTAACGTCCGTAATGGCGACGTCTTTAACTTTCCCCTCGGTTCCTGCTTTCACTCGCATAATCGTTAAATTTATTTGTTATTACTTCTATTTTCTTGGCGAATGGTATTTGCGTTCCAAACTCCAAAATGTTTGTATTTTCCCGTTCAAATCTGCGTACAAAGTTAGCAAAGTTAAGTTTTATACGCAATTCGTTCTCGGTAATTAAGTTGCGCCCGTATAAATCCAACACCTCGGTACGGGTCAAATGGCGGTACGGCTCCAATTCTGCCAATATTAACATACGTTGCAATTGGGTTGGATTGTTCCGGTACTCGGTTTCGATAAGTTGGTTTTGCAATGCGTCCAATTCCGCCTCGCTTGCGCCGCTATCCCTTGCGGTTTTGTATCGGTTCCGCAACTCGGTTGCGTCGTACAAATAAAACTCGGTTCCGTAATTGACTTTTGCAGAAACAAACATATTGCCATATCTCAAACGGCAAACCGTTTCATCGACGAACTGTTGTGCCGCCTCAAATCCTTTCTTTACCCTGTTTAATACCGTGCTTTGACTTTCAAAAGCCGCTTCAACCTGTTGTTCGTTGAACGCTTCCCGTTGGGTTACTTCCTCGTTTTGACCGACAACCGCCGTTATTATGTTTTCACGCAAACGGCTTTCTTCCTCAACGTTATAATCCAAACTTTGACGGTCGATTGTGGTTATTTGTACCGGGTTACGTAAATCCGGTTGTTTGTCCCCGTCCGGTATGGGTATTTCGACGAACGAACCCGCCCCGGTAATACGCTTATCCCCGCATTTGGGGCAACGCATCAATAACCCGGCTTGGTCTAATCTGTAATACCCTTGTTTGTCTTTCAAAAATCCGCCGTCGCAATAGTCGCCATTCTCGGCGTTACTGAAATCGCAACTTTGTTCGTACCCGGAATATATGGGATACGCCCCGTATAAATCCAAATGACGTTTCGATACATGAAAGAACAAAAACCAATCCAACGCCTCCAATTCCTTTGTTAGCGGGGATTGTTTAACGTCCGGTTCTTTAAGGTTCAACGGTTCGTTCCAAAAGAACCGGGCGGGACAATAACCCAAATCGTGCGGGTTGTCAACCAACAATTCGCCAATATTGCCGCCGCCGTCCTCGGTAAATATCCGGTAACGTTCGTTATCAATTACGGCAATACGTTTGTCGGGCTGTCTGAAAATAATCCAATCCATAACCCCGGTTGTTCTATTTGCCTCAAAGGTTATGACGCTTTCAATAGGCAACCAATAAAAATACGGGGTCGGGTAACGGTCGTTGTTGGGTTCGGTCGGCATATCCACAATTAAGACGCTGTTTATTTCCGTCTTGAAATACTCCCAACCTTTTGTACTCCAAATTTCCGGCTCTTTTAATACGTCCTGTCTGTAATACTCCCAATCGTCCCTTTGCTCTGTGTTCTGAAACTGATAATTGAACGCCGGGTTACGACCGTCAAAAATACGGCTCAACTTATCAAAACAAATTCCCGTTACCTCATTCGTGCGAACGGGGTAACGGAAAAGAGTTTTGAATATTTTGAATTTGTCGTGCGGAATAAGATTGCCAACCCATGCCAAAAAATCGGTCGTCGGTTGACACATCAACGGGGTAACGTTGGTTTGGGCGTGAAACTTAATACGGTTTTGGTGTATAACCGCCTTATTTATCGTCGCCCGTTTCCGTGGTTCCGTTATCTGTTTTCTTATTTCCTTTACGTCTAATCCCATTATCGACAAATTCAAAAGTTGATTTTTCGGGTAATTGCCAACCTCCATTGTTTCGCATACGCAAAAGCCTTTCGGCGTGGCTTATCTCATAATCGACGGTTACGTTTAAGGTCGGACACTCCAACGCAACCTTTGTAACCTTTGCGTTCATTACGCCCCGGTTGCCTTTAAGTCCGTCAACGGATTAAACGACGGTGCGATAATTGCCAAATCGTCCGACCAATTAGGCAAAAACGACCATTGTATTGCGTTGCTGTCGGGGGCTTCCAATCCGCCCAACGTTTTGTCGCCAATGAACAACGAACGTATCGGAATTGGGTAATACGTCCCGTCGGTTGTGGCGTCCTTAATCGCTCCGATTGCGCCGTTTTCGTCGAAAAGGAAAATACCCAAATTGTCGCCCCAACTTTCGCATTGCATTTCCTTTAATGCTTTTATTACTTCCTGTGGGGCTTTGCGGATAACTCCGGTAAACGGGGTTGGTTCACGCCCTATAATTTCCTCAACGCCTCCCAACGTTTCGTTACCACCTCCAAAGGTGCGGGCGGCTCCCGCCTCGGCGGTTGGGGCTTGGATATACGGGGAAACAACAATTTTGGTTCCGTCCGCCGCCGTCATTTTCGGCGTCCACGACGCAAGCAATGTTATTGCCGCTTCACTCGTAAAACTGTTTTTGGTTCCGTCCGCCTTTGTCAGACGTTGAAACGCTACCTTTTGAATTTGCCCGAAACTTTCGGCGCAAACAATGGCGGGTACATCGGGCAAAGCCGCCGCCGCTGGACATTTACAAATTGGCATAATCTTAATTTTTTTAACGTTAAAAACTTATGTTACTATCTCCGGGGGTTTACCCTTTACCCCCTTTGTTTCGGCTACAAAGTTATAAACTTTTTCAGTTATAAACTTGCATATCCCAAAAATATTGCTAATTGCGACGCTTTACGCCTCGGTTGGCGTGTGCGTATGGCTGTATATTACCGTCGGCAATTTCCTTTTCGTATATCCCGGTCAATCCGTCCTCCGGGTCGTCGTGCGTGTTCGCATCGAACTTGCGCAAAAATCCGGTTACATGGTCGTACACGGCTTTGTATCTCGTTTCCCAACCGAACGGCATAATAATACATTGGTTTACCATTGCCGACGCTGTTATTATCCGGCTTTCTTTGTTGCCGCCTTGATAAAACGGGTCTGTCATTGCCCGCACTTTCTTTTTAATAACCTTTTCGTAACCCGCACCGCCGTTGTTACTCTCAACCCATACTTTTTGCGTGCCGTTCCTGTTTACCATTGCCGGGACGGTTACGGTTGTTACGTCCGTGTTTTCGTCCGTCATTTCCATATCGGTAATAAGCGCATACAATATCGGCTCCATACGCTTTGTTTGTTCGTTGAAAAACAGATTGGGCGATTTGTACACGTCATACGTTGCGGCAAACAAAAGGTCGTCGCCCTCGTCGGCAACGTCTATGTATGCACCGGAACGAATATACGTGCCGTAATCGGATTTTTCAACCCACGTTTTGAAAGGTTGGTACAATCGACCCTCGGCACTTCCGGGGTTGCCCTGATATAAGCACTGAAATTGTACGGGGTCTAATGCCTTTTGCCCCTCCAATTTTAGTTTACTGTGTCGCCCCTCCCATAAAGCCGCCCCCGGTTCCCGTGGGTCTATCTCGGTCGGTTCCCCTGTTTTGATTGCTTCAAAGTTTATGCGAACCCATGCGCCGGGGGGTATGTTCTGTAAATCCGCCCAACACGTTATATCAATGATTATTTCCCCGCTTTTCTCAATGCGTCCTATCAAATCGTCGTCGTGCCAACGGGTAAATACAATCAATTCTTGCGAATTGTTATGCAGACGGGTACGTACAACGGTTGTGTACCATTTCCACGCCGCCGCCCGTACTATTGGGCTGTTACCCTCGGCGTAATCCTTATACACGTCGTCCAATATGGATACGTCCACGGTTTTAGACGTAAGCGAACCGCCACGACCAACGACACGCAACGACCCCTTACGCCCGACCATTTCGATAACATCACTATTGCGCAAATAGGTATTCGCCATTGTTACAACGTTCGACCCGTTAAGGTATGTACCGGGGAATAATTCACGATACCGGGGCGTGTCGATTATTCGTTGAACGTCCCGGTTGAAATCCCGTGCGATTGTCGCCGCATACGACCCAATTACAATTTTTAAGTCCGGGTTTAACCCCTCCATAAATGCGGGTAATTTACGGCTTGACCCCTCCGATTTGCCATGTTGCGGGGGTTGCTGAACAATCATTTTACGTATTAACCCGTGTGCGAACATATCCAACAACGTATAATATACGACGTGGAACGGCTCCAATACCATATCCGGTTGCATATACCGGGAAAAGTTGATTAACCGATTGCGGGCGGCTTCCTTGACTATTTCGCCGGGGTTCTCGCTTAT
>ULZO01001780.1_pt1 | contig 49277 bp, 49 predicted proteins | sample 1963181 | NCBI WGS metagenome assembly ULZO01 (sample SAMEA4835891, study PRJEB28245) | human gut metagenome | biome: gut microbiome; material: fecal sample | place: Denmark | collected 2008 | reverse complement strand
AGACGTGTTGTGGAAAAGAAAAAAATCCCAACCGTGCTTACTTATCACACAAAATATGAATACGATTTTGACAGACGTGTTCCGACAAAGGCGGCAAGGGATTTTGCATATCGATTTTTGCTTAATAACATCAATGCCGCAGACGAAGTTTGGGTGACAAGCAAAGGCACTGTTGACTCGCTTCGCAAGGTCGGATATGAGGGCGAATACATTGTTATGCCAAACGGTTGCGATTTACCTATAACAAACGTAAGTGACGATGATATTGCGCTTATTAAAAGAAAACACAATATACCAAACGATATTCCGCTTTTTATTTATACCGGCAGAATGATTTGGTACAAAAACATTGAGCTTATCCTCGATGCCTGTGCAATGTTAAAAAACGAAGGCAGGGACTTCAGGCTCATTATGCTCGGCTTCGGTGCAGACGAAAACGCAATTAAGAAAAAAATTCGCAAATGCGGTATTGCCGACAATGTTATTTGGACAGGGAAAATATTAGACAGAAACGAACTTTTGGGATATTACGGCATTTCCGATTTACTTCTTTTCCCGTCAACCTTTGATACAAACGGCCTCGTTGTAAGAGAAGCAGCAGCGTGTGCAACGCCAAGCCTTTTAGTACGTGGCAGCTGTGCGGCAGAGGGTGTCGAAGACTGCAAAACAGGCTTTTTATGTATGGAAAGCGCCCATTCAATCAAAGCAACACTCAATAATATTATGGATAACAAAGCGCTTCTTAAAGAAGTCGGCAAAAAGGCACAAAGCGATATTTATATCAGCTGGGACGATGCCGTTAAAAAAGCCTATGAGCGTTATTATGTTGTTATCGATAATTTCAAAACAAAGAATAATTTATAATAAAATTAACAAAATTTCAACTTTTTCATAGAATAAAAAAGTAAATTAAGGAGTTGATTTTTTGTTTAGTTATATAAAAAAACTGCAATACCCTATCAATATAAAACACCCTGACCCAAAAGCCGCCGCCATCATAATAAGTCAATATGGCGGAACATACGGTTTTTAGATATACATTAATATAAACAAAAACGCCCTCGGTTACTCAGCCGAGGGTGTTTTGATTGAGATACGTAGTTTTTGGTATCGGACTACGTGTTGTTATAATATCAATTATATTATGCTTTGTCAATAATTATTTCAAATACGTTTTTGCAACATAATATGTAGCGCTGCCGTATTTGACTTTAGACATTGTATATTTCTTGCCTTTGATTTTCTTAGTGCCGGCTGAAGCGGTTACAAGCTCAACCTTTGTATTGTTAGGAATAAGCGTGTGAGCTTCTTTGTCGCCGAGTGCCTTATAAGCATTCAAGCCGCCGTTTGCCTTGACCGTCTTGTAAACCTTAGCTTCTTTAAGATTTTTTTGATTTTTCGGTCTGAGAATACCGTTTACTGTTGATGAATTATAAGTTTTCTCTCTGAGTGTCATTTTATCGCCGTTCCCGGTTGCATTTTGGTCGTAATACTTAACCTTGCCGTTCTTAGTAGGCTCGGCAATAACAAAAATATGGCCGTATGTACCTGATGTTCTGATTCCGATATCACCCTTTTTGAGTTCGCCGTTTTTGTATGTAGGTGTAATAAAAACAAAATTCTTTTTGAGCCACGCAGATGATTTACGATTAGTCCACCAATATTTTGCATTGCCCCAAAAGCCTTTATCAAGTCCAAGGCATTCGTGGATATAGCAGTCAATTAAATCCACGCACTGCACACCGTAAACACCGTCATAGTTTGTTTTCTTGCCGAGGAATTTTTTAACCCAAGCAGAAAACTTCATACCGTTTGAGCCGCCTTTCTGCTCAATGTTCATAACAGCGGACAAGCCTGCTGCTACCGCCGAGGCAAGAACGCCGAGAAGTGCCGCCTTAAGTGCGGACTTATCCTGTGTAAAATCGACCGTCGGCAAAGCGACTACAAGAAAAGCGATAAGTGCCTGAATGAATGTTTTTGCAACTCTGATGAGTGCTTCTTTGGTTAATGTGTAATTTTTCATAATTTTTTACTCCTTTTTATTTTAATCTATCTTCAAGGTCCTTAATTCTGTGGTCGGCAACGCTGACTTTATTTTCAAGCACAGGCACACGCTGCGCAAAGTTATTATGTTGTCGAACCTCTCTTGTAAGTTCCTCGATTTTGGTATCTGTAACTGCTTGATTTTTTTCAAGCTCTTTTTGCATTTTTCGGTTGTTACCGATATTTGTAACAATAACTCCGAGAAAAGCTAAACCGCCTGTGATTAATGCTACTAATACTTCATTTGTCATATCATCACCTCGGCTTGCTGTTGTTTTTCGATTTCTGCCTTTGCCTCAGGCGTAACTTCTCGCCAATTATCGGCAGAGAGCAAAGGCTCTGTGCCCTCAAATTCTCTGATTTTTGCACGGAGTTTTTCCGTGTAGGCTATCTGCTCTTGATATTCTTCTACAGTTGCAACTCCCATAGCAATTTTTACGCCTATGTAATCATAGCTTGCAAGCTCCTGCTTTAATGCTTGAATTTCAGCCTGTGGGTCAGGTGTAAAGATTTCATCTTCGACATCAAGATATTCACCATTAATTAATGCTCTACTCATTTGCTGCCACTCTCCTTTTAGCCCATATGCGTATTCTCGTTCCGGGATTAAATACCAAAGTGTCAACATCAAAATAAACCCCGATTGTATCATCAACCGCTTGAAAAGCCTGCAACGCTCCGACTCTAATTACTTTTTGGTTGCTCTTTACTCCCACATAACTGTAGTTCACAATTATATCTTCGTTCATTTTCTGTGCGTGAATAACAGCAAGAACGTGTGATGACAATTTATCAACATATATGTTATTTGCGCCCCATAGTATTGAGCGTAGAGAACCACTTGTAGAATTGTTTGTCTGTATAAAATCATCGTTGGTAATTTCTATATGCACTTCAACTGCGTTTTTTATTTCATATTCGATTTTATTTACTTCCTCTTGCACCGTAGTATCTACTGCCAACTCCCACTTTTCGGATGAGCCTTGTTCTCCCTTTTCTCCTTTCGGACCAGGAACGCCTTGCGGTCCTTGTATTCCTGTGTCACCCTTTGGTCCTTGTTCGCCCTGCGGTCCTGTGTCACCTTTTGGTCCTTGTTCACCCTGCAGTCCTGTGTCGCCTTTTGGTCCTGTGTCGCCTTTTGGTCCTTGTTCACCCTGCGGCCCTGTATCGCCTTTTTCACCTTTTAGTTCGCCGTTTGCAAGCTTAGTTTCAAGTGTTTCGGCTATGTCATTAGCTCGCTTAGTAGCCTCTTGTGATTTAACCGTTTCACTCGTAAGCGCCGAATAATCAGACGTTGAGGTTATCCTATTTTCGTCACTTAGCACGTCATACACCTCTATATTAAATCTCGGTGTAGTTAAAAGCTGAGCGCCTGCTGCATTTGAATCGTATATCCTCAATTCACACTCAACAGTACCTGCTGCCGTAATAAGCTGCTTTTCAACGTCAACAATAGCCATTCCGTTTTCGATAGTGCAATCCTTATATATCACATTACCGTCAGTCTTTTTGCCATATATTGTAGCAATCATATCACCGCCAAGTATAAAGGCTTTTCCGCCGTCGGTAAGGGATATAACTATCCTTCTTGAATTAACATCATTTTGCTTAACGTCTATGCTCCATTGTGCGCCGTTTTTCTGCAAATCAAGAGATTTTCGATAAACTTGTTTTTCCATATAATCACCTCTTGAAATAATTATACAAAAAGAACGAGGGTGTTTGTCACACCCTCGCCGTTAATTATTTGAGCCAATATTTATTTATATAATTAATAACATCCGTTCTATTACCATACAATCCTGTTTTCGTCATTATAGTAATTATCTTAGCTTTTTCATCAGCATTACCGTTAATGAATTTCGCTTTATATTGATTGGTAATAGAAGTTCTGATACCGAAAACGGCATTATCCTGCGTCATACCGTTAGCAACTTTAGCCTTAATTCTGTTATCAACATAATTACGAATGTTCTTGGTATCGTTTGACTTAAACGCTTCAACCATTGCCTCGGTATTATAAGACGACGCTTCCCAATTTGTAAAATCCTCATCATCAAAATAGCCTGTTGATTTAAGTTTAGTTTTAATTTGACTGCGTTTTGAATTATCCGCAGCTAAATATTCTTCCTTAAAAGCACTCTTTAATGATGATTTTATGCTTTTTTCAGCCTCTGTCTTTGTCTTGCCGTTGCTTATATCGGTTGCAATATTGCCGTCAATGACAGTTTTCAAAACCGATTCATCACCGCTGTTTAAAGCGTTTATCAAGTCAGTTTTGTTATAAAGCTTACTGTCTTTACTGTCCTGCTCCTCGTCAATCTCGACCGTATCAATTGCTTTTTTGACAGTTTCCTTATCCGTTCCGCTTGATATAAGCGTTTCAAGCGATTGCTTATATTTTTTGTCGTCGCTGTCCGCCTTATATCCTGCTGCCTTTTGAATTTCGGAAGAATAGGCTTTAATCGCTTTATAGGCAAGCTCGTAATCAAAGCCGTCGCTTTCAAGCTCTTTAGCGGTATTAATTGCCGTGCCAATATCTCCGTCAAGATACGCAAGGCCTGCTTTAGCAACTCGCTCGTCATTTTCTATCAATCCCTTCTTGATATAATTATCGGGATTAGAAACATTATCGGCAATGCGCTTATACATGTCATTGTTGCCGTCCATAATTGCCTCATATATCATTTGTTGCTTGTCTTTTTCAGGAAATAGGTCAAGGCCAAATACAGCAAGCACATCATCAGTAACCAATGATTCTTTGATACCGTCCATAGTAGCTGATTTGAGAGCTGATTTATTTACCCCAAGACCAATCGTCAGTCCCTTATGTACCATATTATAAACGCTTCGAACATCTCTCATGACATTTTCAATAGGCCACCCGAAAAACGCACCAAGTGCACCCGCAATATTCTGTACCTTTTTCCATGGTGTCAAGTTGTCACTCCAAAGATTTTTTACCGCACTAACCAAATCGCCCACACTGTCCATGTCGGCTCTTGTAACATCATAGCCTTTAAAAATATTTGCAACATCCTTAACGAACGCAATCTGATTTACCGGGTTAGCATTGTCAATAAAGTTAGGAATAAGTTCTGCCAAATAGGCTTCAAGATAGGTCTTGTCGTCATCATCATTACGTGCGGCGGTTACAATTGATTGAAGAAGAGCATTTATAACACTTGCAATAACAAGTGAAGCAACAATTCTTGTGGCCTTTTTCTTGCTAAACTTTCCACGTTTCGCCTGAACGGCTGCATTGAAAAGCATGTTAAGGGAAGTTGTAGGCTCTGCCATAAATGCAGTTGCTACTTTTGTCAATCTATCTTTACTCCGCATTAAAGCCGAACGTGAAAATACAGAATCATATACCTGTGTTTTTGTTATGACGTCAGTGAATCGTTCGCCTGCCTTTTTCAACCTTTCCTCTGTTGATAAATCAGGATATTTATCCTTGGTTTCCGCCTTGCAGGCATTCCAAATGTGAGACCAGGTTATTTCGTCAGCCTTGGAAGCCGTATATCCAAATACCTCGTCACGAAACGCTCCGTCCTTAAAAAATGCCGCAATCTTTTCCTTACCCTTATAATCAACATTGTTAAGATAGTCAACCGTACTTTGAGCCATGTTGGTATCGAAATATCCCATTTCCTTAATTATAGCAACAGGGGCATATTTCTTTATTTCGTCATAACTGCGCTTCGTAAATGTAGTTTTTGCGAAATATTTGGTATCAATGATTGATAACGCTCTGCCTATTGCCGACGGCTGCTGAATTGCAACGGAAGCGGAAGCAAAAACAGCATTTTTTTTGAATATACTTGTAAGTTTATCAACAATATCTGAGCCTGCTTCATGCACGACACCGCCATTTATATTTTCTATCAATTTTGATATATACGATATTGCTTCATTTCCATAATTATTTTCAATTTTTTCTTTAATTGAAGTTAAATTATCTGAATCGTCAATGTCGGAATAGTTATATACTTTATCAAAATTTTCAAGCGGCAAGGTAAACGCATGGTATTTTGCCATTTCATCAACATGGCTCGCCCAAACACTATCAAAACCATTAAGAATAAGAGCCTGCTTTGCTCCTTCCACCGTTGCGTTTGTCATTCCTGAATTTTTGATTTTTTTAGTGCCTTTAACCTCTGTACTCTTTTCTTTAACCGAATCGCCGTCAACTTTCATAGGGAAGTAATTTTCCTCTTTAAACAGTTCAACATCATAAAGCTGCCGTGTAACTTCGTTACCCTTTTCTGCCATATCGGTCGAAAGATATTTAACCATATCTCTAACGTATTCTTTTTGTTCTTCAGTAAGCAAATCGGTCAAGTATTTCAAATCCTGCTTACTTAATTTATGTGTTGAGTATTTATTGCTTTTCTTTTTGTTTTTCGTGTCAGCAAATTTAATGCCGCCGTGCAAAATATGATTTTTTGCTTGTTCTCTTCGACTGAAAGCGTATAGCGACATTAAGTCTTGTAAATCGAATTTTAGTTTTTCACCTAACAAAGATTTATACTCTGTTATTTTATCAAAATTCCAACTCTTCCAATTATACTTTTCTCGAATATCATTAGCAAAATTTTTACTGTCGCTGATAGTAACCGCCCATGTATCTTCACCTTTTCTGACATCACGGTAAAGTTTAAGCAACTCGTCACTGCCAAGATATTCAAAAAAGTATTCCGGTTTCATTGAATTATATCCAAGCGAGCGTAAATATCTGTTATTAATTTGCTTTACAGATATACTTTCGATTTCTTCCTTGACCTTAGATACAGATTTTTCTATTGTTTTGTTTCTTTCATAGCCAAAAAGCTTGTTAGCTTTTCCTATGGTAGTAAGTGTCATTGATATAATATCATCAAGCTTTGAAAGTTCTGTAGAATTTAACATTGCCACGGTTTTATTTCCGATAGAATTTTCCAAAGCCGCTAAATCTTTCATCAACCACTCGTTATACAAATTGGTAATATAGTGATATGTATCGGTTTTATCTGCACTTAGTCGAGTAAAACTATCATTAAGATTTTTGACTTTGTCAAGAATTTTATCATCAAATTTTGTATCCGTGGTTACTGTGTAGCATAAATCTCTTACACTCTCAACCATATTATTAGGAATATGCTTTGTTTTAGTTTGCTTAGTAAGCGAAGCAAGTCGTAACAAATTGCGTTTAATCCTTTTCCTATATTCAGCCTTAAGCTTCTCTTCTTTAAAGTTTTTTCTGAATTCTGCTTTATATTGAATAGTATCTCTATATAAGTTCGACCTATAATCTTGATTTTTCTTTATCTGCTCTTTGCGAAATTCAGAAAATTCCTTTTTATGCTTTGCCTTTTCGTCAGCGAGCAGCTTTTGATAGTTGCTTATTTGCTGAGCATATTTCGACCTTGCAGATAAAAAGCGCTTTTCGTTTTTATCTGCCTTGGTCTCATAAAGATTAGTCTTGAAATAATAAGAAAGAATATCATTAGCAAGGCTTTCGAGATATTCTTCCTTGCTGTAGCCGTAATCGTTTTCAATAACCTTATCCTTATAAGTATTAACCATATCAAGAAGCGCAATCGGCAAATCCTGCGAATTGTCACTCGGCATTAATCCGCCGAATAATTCTTCCATTTCATTAGCCAAATCGTCAAGCGGTATACCATTTTCGGTAATGTTAATCTTTCCTCTTGCCGCATTTTTATACTTGCCGTAAGAGCCGAAATAATACGAAACCTCTTCCTTTTGCTTATCGGAAAGCTTAATCTCTGTGTTTTTCAAATAATCAAGCATTTCCTGTTCTTCCTGCGTAGGCTGATACTTAAGCTGCTTTTCGTTTTCAACAAGCTTTTGTGCAAGGTCGTATGCAGCATTAAAGAATTGCTGAGAAGTGTCGAGCGTGTGCCAGCTTTTCATTTCCTTAGCCACATCAACGCCTGTCATACGTGTAGGCGTAAGCTTAATGATTTTTCTTGCTGCAATTAATAACGAGTTTGTGCTTACCTCTCTGCCGTTAGTAAGCTCAAATTGGTGTTTTAAGACCTCATTGATTTCCTTAAGGTGCTTGTTTTCACGCTTAAGCTCTGCGTACTCGGCATAGTCTACATCTCTTGAGTATTTTTCTTCGGATGTCTTATCATAATTAACATCTTCAAAATTTCCTCTTCCGTAACCGTCCCTTTCTCGTTGTATCTTCTCTTTATCGAGTTTATCATTGTTTGTTGTTGTTCTTCTGTTTTCAACATATCTAATACTGCTATTATTGTATCCGTCGAAATCTTCAAATATTTCATATCTGCCACTAATATTTCTTCTATCTGAGTTAACATTATTTATATCCCTTCTTTCATGTATATTCTTTGATACATCTTTATCTAAAACAATCAAATTATAATCATTATCAAACACATAACAATAATGCATTCCGCCAAGATATTTATGACATACTTTACCGACTTTGTCAGAATCCCATGTTAATGCCTCGGAATAAAGCTTATTATACTCTGCTTTTGATAGCTTAACATTAGTATATTCCCTTTCGTCAAACTCGTCAATATTAACATCACGAGAAAATCTAATATCTTCAAGCGAATTAACAACATCAAGTCGGCTCTGCTCGTTATTTGCTTTATATTCTGCATACGAAACGCCTGCATTTTTTAATGCATTTTTCAACTTTTGACTTGCATTATCAGGAATAACAGCAGTATATACTTCGTTAAAATAAACGGCTCTTTGCGGTTTTGCTTCAAAATAGCTCGTTGGTAATGCACGAATATCATTAACGAGGGTCCAAATATCATCAACCGCCATATCACTGTAATTAGCCCAGCCTTTAAGCTCGGTTTTCAAATAATTTGCAAGCCCTGATTTTGTTTCTGTTTTTGCAACACCGTCAACGATAATATCAGCCACAGCAAATGGGTTATCGTTTTTTGTCATACTTTGGGCAATTTCTCGAAATCTTTTATAAAGATTATTACGTATTTGATTGTATTCTTCATCATTAACATTTTGAAGTCGTGATTCATCATTTCTCACTTCATCAAGATTGTTATATTTCTTTGCTGAGCCACCGATTATATTGCTGACGAGAAAATTGCCGCCCTGAGCATTTTGATTATTCATTGCCTTAACGATATTTTCAAGGTTATAATCCCAATACAGACTTTCCCAATTCTTTCGTTCACCTGATTCGTCAAAAGGGTCATTGCCTTTCCAAATACCCTTTTTCTCTACAACACCGTCAAATAAATCATTAAGCCAGCTTTCATATTCCTTTTGATTAATTTTATCATCAATAAGATTATGTGTTGCCTCATCATCTGAAACGAGTTCAACTTTTTCAGCTCCGTTTTTCAAATAATCGATAGCCTTTTTCACAAAAGCTTTTCTTTGAAACGCCGTCTTAATTTCACCCGAATTGTTGAAAATGTTATCTATGTTCTCATCACTTATACCGGGAATTAAGGATTTATAGTAATCAGCGATTGATTGCTTTATCTTGCTATCGTATCTTTCAACCCATAATTTGCTCGGAAGCAACGGTTTGTTCTCAATTTCCTGAAGCGTATCTTTTATATTATCATTAAGGAAATCGAAAACGTCAGTATCTTCGCTTGTAAGAGTTGTTTTCTTTTCTCTTTGAACAATATCTCTAACCGGCTCAGACTTATCCGCCAAATATAATTCCTTAAAAGCATAATCATTTTTATACTTATTAACTAATTCGGCAATACTTCCTGCGCTGTCAACTTGGTCTTTGAAATTATCAGGCTGAAATAATGAAGCATTAGGCTTATATGCAAGTTTTTGCTTTACAAGATTGTTTATTTTGCTATATAAATCCCATGCTTTCTTTTCATTAAGTTTGTGTTCGGCTTTAACTGATATCGGAGTATAAGCGTCAGAAGAATAAACCTTATTTGCATTACTTTCTTGTGGGTCAATAGTCTTTTTATCAAAAACAAGTGAAATATCGCCAAATTCATTATTTGCGCTGATATTTTGTGCTTTCATTATTGCTATCGACGGACTTGGTAAACCACCGAGTTCTAATGCACTGAGCAGTTTACTTTCGGTAGTATTATGAATTGCAACAAGTTCCTTTGCTTCCTCAATAGGTATATCAAGTGAAAATTTTGTTTCATTATTATTGACATTTGAAGCATTATTTGCTATATTATCTGTGCGAGACAGTTCGTTGTTATTATGAGCTCTGGATATTTTGTCCTTTGCGTTTAATGCGACTGTCTCGTTTTTATTTTGCAAATTCATATTGTGAATATAAAATTTATTTTCAACAGGAGTTTTCTTTATTTTTATTTCCACATTATAATTTTCACCGTCAACTATTGCAGGATGACTAAGTACTAAAAATGGACTACCCTCTTTTGAGTGGTAGTTTTTTTCATTTTCATTAACCACCTCTGCATATCTAATCATATCCGGTAAATTATCAATAACGGCAATTTTTGCGATTTTAATTTTACGTGGCAATTTTACATATCGCTTTTCTGTAGATAATGTTTCTCTGATTCCGTTTTTAGTTATTGAAACAACAATATCCGTATCGGCATTTACAACTATATTTTTGTTATTTTGATTAAAGAAGTTTTCATTATTAAGTGCTGTTAAAACTTTCTTTTGAATATATACAAAATCATTAAGGGTTCTTGCTGTATTTGGTATACCATACTTTTCTAATTTCTCGTTAGAATTAATATCAACATCAGCAAATTTACCGAGAGTTACAGAATTTTTAGTGTTTTCCTCAACCTCGGTACCGTTATAAAGATTATTGCTTGCATTATCAAGCATATCAAGAAACTGTTTGCGGATATGGTCGGCTCTCTTTTGCTCCATTTCCATAGCGTTCCTTGCAGCCGTCTGCAAATTAGAAGTAGCAATCACATTTTTAATTTTCTCAATAACAGACTTAAGGAAATCTGCGATTGTTTCAATAATGCTTTTCTTTTCAGCCTCGGTTTTGTTGTCACTAAGCCACTTTGCAAACTGCTCAACGCCCTCGTCTGTAGAGAAAAGACCCGATACAGCGTCGTTGGTAAGCTCGTCTATTGCCTCAGCTCTTGTTTTTGACCCCTCAGCCTTAGTATATGTATCGATATAAGCGTCAACAAGAGCGTTAAAATTATCTGCGCCCTTGTAGCTGACATACCAATCACGAATAGCAGACTGCACGTTTTTGTATTCCTGCTCATTATAAGCAAGCCCAAACTCGCCAAGCTCGTGAATAAGCGCATTATACTCACCGCTGCCGTCTGCATTAATGATAATTTTAGCAAGTGACGGAATAAACTGACCGTTTCCGCCCTGTCTGCCGTCGGAGTGTCTTTCAATATCCACTCTTGTTTTCCTTGCAACCTCGGTAAAGACATCATCAATCGTACTGTCGCTGTCAGAAATATTCTTGTATTCACCTTCAATATGCCTTGTGGTTTTTGTAGGTGATTTTTTATTTTTTCTCTGTTCCTCGATATAAGCGTCATAACTTTTAGCGTCCGTTTGTCCCGAACGGTAAATATTAATCGCCTTATCGCCGAGGAATTTAACGGCAGGATAAAAAGCCGGGTTTCTCATAACGAATTCATTAAACGCCACATCAGGCTTTGCAACGCCCAAATCATACAGCATTTTCGCCTGAGATACATACATACTTACACTTGCGCCCTTTAAATTATTCGGGTCAAAATTGACATAAACGGCATTTGCCCCGGAGTTGCCGAAGTTTTTATTTATAATTTCATTTATCAGGACCTGCTGCGTTTGATTTTCGAACGAAATATTGTTGTAATCAATGTCGCCGGCTGAGGTTTTAACCTTGAAATTACTGCGGTCGGTGCTGACCTCGAATGGGTGCTTGCCATAGATTTTTACCTCCGCTTGGTTTCCGTCTGCCGTAATAGCAACAGCATTAACATTATATTTAGGATTGTCACTCTGTTGTTCTGCTGTGAACGTTTCTGCAGGCTTTTGCGTATATTCCAATACGTTTGGTGTATTTTCCTCTAAAGCGGCATTTTGAGCATTCTCTGCCCTTTGCTGATACTTGTTGTAGCCGCCATAAGTAAAGCTATAATCTGTATAGCCGTTCTTAAGCTTAGTCGACAATGCTTCAAGCGAATCGTTGCTGATATCTTTTTCGGTAAAGTTTGAGCCAAACTGTTCATTTATGGCATTAATAGCTTTTTCACTATCCTTAATCACCTTGACATCATATCGGCTCAATTCAAAGCCATTAACCATTTTGCTTATGGCCTTATTTATTCTGTCCTCGTTTTTTTCGCCCTCAATTGCCGTGGCAATGTTTTCCTTGAACCCCTCTTTCACTATCTCTGATTGAAGCTGTCCGAGCCTTTTTTCATTAAGCTTACTGTAATCAGCTTCATCATAAATAGAAGCGCCGGCAAGTACATCACCGTTTGCTTGACTTGTCTTAACCTTTGCCTGCAATTCCTCGGCATACTTATATGCCTTGCTGTTTTTATTCTTAGAAAGCCCCTCGTCTATAATCGCCTGAATATCGCTGTTGCTTTGTGCTTTTGCTTCTGCGCCGAGCTTTTTATTATCGATATTATTTTGTGTGCTTTCAATAATCTTGTTCGGTGCAATTTCACTACCTGACATAACAGCGCCGGCAAAGCCTGCCTGCAAGGCGGCGAAGATATCCTCGGCAAGCATAGACTTAACAACCTCTTTGTCTGCCTCTTGTTCGCTCAAACCTTGTTCAAGATAGCTTCTTTTAAGCTGCGAAAGCTCGCTTAATTGTCCCTGTGTAATTTGGTCGTACGTTCTGTCTACAACATTACCGATAATTTCCTCTGTGCCCTCATTAAGTCCGCTTACAAGAATTTTGCCGAATGTGCTGTTGCCTTTTACGTCCGCCCATTCAAGCGGAGCGCCCACCATTTCGGTAAGAAAATTAATTAATGCGCTTTTTACGCTGCTTTTAATCGTTTCGCCTGAAGAACTTCCGCTTGCAAGCTGTGAAGACATATCATCACCCATAGCTGCCGTACTGAATACGCCGTTAATAAGTGCTTGTTTTGCCTTTTCTGCCTTACCCGAAGCGGTAATACCGCCTGTTATTCCGCCGCCAAAAAGTAATGAATTGTAAACATTTTCAGCCATTTGGTCTATGTTATCATATAGTGCCGCATTAACATTACCCATATTGTTGCCGAGAATTTCAATTTCGTTATTCTTATTGACGCTTATAGGGCCTATTTTCTTTCCGGCAAGATTGATAAGTCCGTCATTTGCAGCCTTATCTTCAAGTCCTTTTCGTGTGCCGTACGCTGCATTCGTAATAAAGTCCGCTGTGCCGTTAATACTGCTTTTACCGTTCACCGCCATATCAATGGTATTTGCTATATTCGCCTGCGCTCTTAAAGGGGAAGTAAGCGTTCTTGCCGCCTGCATTATAACCGGGTGCTCCTGTGCCGCTTTTTCAGCGCCTTTTATAACCTTTGCCTGCTGCTCATTGTTTTTATTAGCAACATAATAATCAATCAAGTCCTCTGCCTTGATATCCTTATATCCTTTCTTGTTAATAAGGCTTTGAAGTTCTTTGAGTGAATCATTATATTTTTTGCTATAGTCAACGTCATTTTGACCCTTTGAGCCTACACCCATAACATTAAGCATAGCACTGCTCATATCATCAGCACCCGAAGCCTTGTTTTTCTCGACAATTGCGTTTTTAAATTTGTACGCCTGCTCTGCTTTTTTTGATATTTCCTTATCTTTGCTTAAAGCGTTCTTGTTTTTAGCTGCCGTTTCTTCTCTTGCTTTTTGCTTACTGCCGTTCAATGTCTCATACTCTTCCTTAAGCTTATCGTATGCGCTCTGCTTTTTCTCTTTTTCCTTTTGAGCAGATTTATAGTTTTTCTTTGCCTCGGAAGCGGAAATACCGTCGGCAGGATTAATTATATTTAATATAGCCTTAAGCTGGCTTTTCCTCTCATCATTAATTCCTTTCTTTTGCTCGTTTTTATAGGCTTTAGTGTTTTTAATATAATCATCATAATAAAGCTTATACGTATTTGCAGATACATTGCTGCGGTTCTTCTTTGCACCCTCATACATAGAACGAGAGTATTCGTATGCGTCCTTTTTCTGCTTTTCTTCATCACGCTTTTTAGCTTTTTTTCTTAATTTTTCATAATCAACAGCCATTGTTTTCTCCTTACATAAGATTATAGTGGTCTAAAAGCCACGCCTCTTGTTTATCGTTTATTACCTTTTTATCCTTTAGCGATTTAATTGCATTTACTCTGCCATAGTCAGTTGAATTACTGCCTATTTGTTGTAACATACCATTAGGAATTTTAAGCTTTTCTTGTTTTTGCTTTGCCTTTGAATCTAAATCTTTTGGAATTGAAGCAGTATCTTTGCTATATTCCGATTTATCATTAGCAGTATACGAATAACTTGAACTTCCGCTTGACCGCCTGCCGCCTGAGCCACCGCTGCTCTTAGGCGGAGTATATTTGTATTGCTTATAAATAGCGTCTGCCTGATACTGAGTAATGTTACCTTTCTTAATCTGGGCTTTAAGGTACGCTTTCATTCCCTTGTTATCCTTTTTTTCCCGGTAGCTGTCCGCTTTATCGGCAGCGATAGAAACATTAACCTCGTTCATAGACCAATATTCATCTCGCTTATTTTGTTTTGTATCTTCCTTAAGCTGAGCCTTAAATTGTCTGCTGTTTTCTTTAAGGCTGTTATCGTTCCAATAACGCTCACTGTTTGTTTCTGCGGCTTCATTTGCTGCGTTTTGCTCTTTCCAATATTGGTCAAGCCAAAAGTCTCTGTTATCCGTATATTGATTAATGGCATTAGCGTTCTCCTGATTCGACCTGCCTGCTGCAGCACCGGCGATATCAGCCCAGGCATTGTTGCGGTTTGCATTGCTGTTTTCATTATTTTTATATCCCTCAATAGCCGCCTGATATGCCGCCAAATCGTTTTGCTTTTGTGCGTACCATTCTTCCTGGGCTTGCTGATAAAACGCAGGCAAAGCGGCGTCAACATTTGCCTGATACGCATTATCCGTTTGGGCGGCAACCTGCGGTGCATATGTTGAGCCATATCCGCCGGTCAAATTATTTGCCGCTTGCTGAGTGGCCGCTGTGGATAAACCGCCGAGCTGCCGATAAAGTTCCGCCCACTGCTGATACGCTTTGTCATTTGCTTTATCGTAAGAAAAAGCACCTTTGCTTGCAACTCTGTTATACATTTCTTGCATTTGCTGTGCGTAATTATTCGGTGCATTATTCGGCTGAGAATACGCCAACTGTTGAGCTGCCTCTCTCTGTCGCTTTTGCTCCTCTGTTTCGGCATAAGGAGTATTATATTGCTCGTATTTGCTTCTTGTGTTGTTTGATATAGCCATAATTGCACCTACTTTCCTCTTGATTTTTTCTTGGCAATTGTTTCCATTTTATTATTATGACGTCTTGTTTCGGAAAGCTGTTGGTCTGCCTGGGTTGCTTGCTGATTAAGCGTATTTGTTTTATTAATTTCATTAGCATTGTAATCATTAGCCCAATTAACCTGGCTCTGTGCGTTATTAACTCTTGTCTGCGCTGCATTCCTGTTATCGCTCCACAAGCCGTATTGATTGTTGTAATCATCTTTATAGGCGGTATTAAATACGTTATATGCATTATTTGCCGCATTAAGTTTGTTATAATAACTGCTTTCTTCTGCCGCCTTTTGGTTGTTTACAAGATTATATCTGTCTTGTATTTGGTTGTATTCGTTTTGCCAATTAGTAAGAGCATTTGCTCTAAGCTCAATTGCCTTATCGCTCAGTCCGTTCATTGTATTGTTGTATGCCTGCTGCGCTGATTGCTGAGCATAACTGTTGTTATATCCGCCTGTATTTGTAGAAGCTGCTGCAAGCTGATTTTTCATTGCGCCGGCACCTGCCGATAAATACTGTTGCTTATATATTTGGAAAAGTTGGTCTTTTTCCTGGTCGTAACTAAAATCGCCGTAATTCATTATTTGGTCGAACAAATCATCAACCGTGGTTTGAAGCTTTTGCTGCGAAGCGTCAAAGTTTGCTTTTCCCTGTCCGCTGTAAAGGTCATTCCAATCATTAAAAGCGTTTTCGGACCTTTCTTTATATCCAGCGGCGTCGTTATAATTAAAATCGCCTATCGCCGTAAGCGCATTTTGTGCCGCAGTCAGCTCGTTGTTATATCCTGACGTATCAATCGTTTTAGCCTTATATTTTGGTGTTTTCTTTGACATATATCCTCACCGTCCTATATTTCATATTCCTTTGTCGTTTGGTCGCTGTATTTAACTGTAATTAAATGCGTTGTTGCAACTATATCAACTACATATTTTGCCTCGTTTGCATTACCTCTGTTGCTGTCTATATACCTCTGCAGTTTATTAACAAGCTGCTCAATATAATTCACAACGTAAGGCAAATTGCCTGTTGCGCTCATTTTACTTATAATCGGCAATTTCATAATTCGCCACCTACCTCTAAACATTTTGTAAGAGAGTAAATTTTACATTCACCCTCGCCCTCAATTTTGAATTTCATGTGGTCGCACCTGCGTGGTCTGATAGGAAATACAAAAGAATTAATTCCACGTCCTATTATTTCTTTTCCGCAGCTTTCCCATTTGCCTGAGCTGTTATATTGAATATAAAATCTTGCCTTTGCACCCTGTGCCAAATACATTCTCAATTGAAAACGTGAAACATATTTTTGATTTGGATATGAATATCCGTAAACACCTGTCTCAACGCTCCAATTGATTTTATCTTCAAGCACATCATAATCATTATCGGCGTCAACAATCTTCACCTGTTTTTCTGTAACGTAATAAAGCGTGTTGCCGTCGTTAATAAAGCGTGATATTTTTTCTTCTGTTTCCTTAGTCCACATACCCTTTTTAGTGTCGTAACAGAAAAGCTCATATTCATTTGTTTTGACGTTTTGCATTGACACGTAATATTTGTTGCCCCAAGCGCCTGCCACAGCGTTCTTGTATTTATCCCTGCCGAGTGCCGAGGAAATAACGGTTGTACTTCCGTCATAAGCAATAATGCCGTAAACGCTCTTGTAATATAAAACATTATCAATAATCGCAAAGCTTCTCTCGCTGCCCTCTTCAACACCTTTAAAGTTATTAACCTCAGTGTAGGAAAACTCACTCGGAATTGAGCCGTAAACTATATAGAGCGTGTCCTCTTTAAATACGAGCACATTGCCAAGATAATTAACTATTCCTGTAAATCTTCCGTCGCTTCCGACATTAGCCGCCCAACTGTCACTGTTAAGTCCTGAAAAGTCATAATAATTTGTATAATCTCCGAGAGCTGATGCATATATCTCGTGGCCGTCTTTTTGGCACAGCCATACTCTGTTACCGCATAAACAGCCAAACGGCATAACATCAGGAAATTTTTTTTCAATAGTTATATCAAATTTCGTATCGTTATTAGTAAATCCTGTCAGCCATTCGTTTTCATTCTTTTCGTAATTAATAAGCGGTGCAGAAAAATCAATGAAATTATTACCCACCTTGTTTATTCTGTAGTTATTAGTTTTCAATTTCCTTGTTGCACTGTCATATTCAAAAAGGCCTTTTTTGAATTTAGTTAAGTCAAGTTGACAATCGGCGCTAAACTTAATACTGAACTCAACATTATCGCCCTTACTGAATTTATCGAAGCGTTCCGCCTCGTTATAATAAAAGCTTACATAACTTGATATATCGGTCCATAATGTACTGTTGTCATTAAGCTTGACTTTCTTTTGAAGCGTTCCGCTTACTATTCGATAATTGGAATTTGAATTAATGCTGTAAATATTTGCATTAAAAGTGTTTTCGTCACCGTCGCATGTACATATAACAGAGGATATTTTATTTTCTTTATTGACAGAAAACGTATCCTTGTATGCAATCTTGCTTACCTTGCCGCTGTCGGTATCTATAATCACTCCGTCCGGGACCACAAGTATCTTCTTACCGCACTTAATTAATGCTTTTTTCTCGCCGTAATTTGCGCTCTTAAGCGTTTCAATATTCTTAACGTTCTGATTATCCGCTATCAAGGAACCGCTCATTTTAACATTGGTAACAGACGGTGCGTTTTGTTGCTTACACGCCCAATCCAAATTAATTACAGAAGTGTTGATTAAATAAGCATTTTTATTTCTTATAATTTCAATGTTTTCTTTATTCGAAAATAACTCACCCTCTATATCAACCTGACTGTTATCTTTGCTGAGCACGCTTTTTATGTTTGATGAAAATTCGCAAATAAGGTTATATTTAAATTGCCAGCCCCTTTTCGGCACATCATATCCGTTGGCGTCCTTTTCAATGCCTGATAAATCAACCACATAGCTAAATTGCAACGGTGTTGTATTTGCAATAAGTTCATAATGCGGAGTGGCGACATTTTCGGGCATTTTATGTTTCCACAAATTGCCTTCTTTATAAAAAATTATTGCAAATACTATTTCAATGTCATATTTACTCTCCACATACTGTTTATTTAAAACGTAACAGCCGAATTTTCTTTCATCGGCATTATGGATAGCACCATTTTTATCAGAATAGTAAAAAACCTGAGAGCCTTTTTTCTTTGCGAAGTCTCCTTGATATGCTTCGTAATATTCATTGACTGCCTCTTCAACATAAGGATAAAGTTTCGTTATATTGTCGCAATAGAGCATGCCGGTTGCTTTTTCCCATTTGTTTAATAACATTTCAGAAAAATTAGCGATTTGGTCTTCGGAAAGATAATAGTCTTGATAGTCGTCAAATTGCATATAAAGCTTAGACTTACTTACTCTGTTTTTTATATCCAAGTATTTATAATCATCATCCGTAAAAGCGTGTATCGGATTGTCAACTACCTTTTTAAGCCCGGTTGTATAAAAATAATGCTGCGTTTCTACATTTGATTCATCATTGTATATGTCAATAATAGTCTGTGCGGCGCTCTTCCAATCGTTGAATATACCTAAATACTGAGCCTTGCCGCAGCATAAAGTCTTTATATTATCTACGTTATCGCCTAAATTAAAAGCGGCAGCGTTTTGACTTACATACCACTTTTCGCCGTGTTTATCTGTATATTCTTTTATATACGTGCAGTCCTTAAACGTTTCGTTCCAATTAATCTGTTCATTAAAGAAAGCGTCGTTATAATATATTTTTATTGCACTTTCCTTTTTAGATATGAGCATAGGAAACGTCCACGGTGCTCCGTCGTCAGTAGTGGTAATGATTGCGCCGAGGCAAATATCATTTGAGGAAATGCTGTCTTTCGTTCGGTATTCAAACCAACGTCCGTATATATTGCATATCGGCTCTCCTCTGCCATAGAAACACCACTTATCCTGAAACTCCTTAAGCAAATTGTTTTGATATGTAATCGTACCTTCAATATCGCTTTTGGCAAATGAATATACTGCGTTTTGTGTATCCTTTAAAATCTGCCCTTCAGCAGTAACCGTACCGCCCTGCTGCATTGCACAGTTTTGTAATAGAGAAACATTGCCATTAACAATAGCGGCGTCAAAAGCACCTCTGCGTGTTTGAATAGTCAAATCATTATTTGATATCGTGTTTTCATAATCACTCGTCACAATACCACGCTTATTTCTTACACTTGCAACCGGGTAATCATCAAGCGTCATATTTTCCATATCATACCAAGCACCGTTTTGCGCTCGCTCGTTATGGTCTAAGCCCTTAAATTCTTCAATATTTTCTTTCGTGACGTTATACGCATTAAGCGACTGCGGTAATTTCATATTTTCGCCCCCTTATAATCTGTAGCCGTGCACACCTATAGGTCTGTGTGCTCGGTTATATGCAGCATAGAAATTGTCATAATAGCTTTGAAACATTGTCATAGCATTATTCATTCTGTCAATTTCGCCGTTAGCATAGTGAACACTCTTTTCAAGCCAAAATCTATATAACTCGCTGTATTCGAGCGGCACTATCATTTGTGTATTTATATCTGTATCGGAACTGTATCCGTTAAATGCAATTTTGTCAGCGTCCCTATGTGTTTTTATAATATCGTTATAAATCTGTGCCTCTATCTCGTTTAGCCACCTTATCTTTTCCTCGTCTGAATACTGATTAGGCACTTGATTGTCAAAATAGCTTAATACCTCGCCAATTGTAGTTTTCATATTTCTTTCACCTCAAATAGCAAAGGGCAAGGATTTCTCCCTGCCCTTTAAAATTACAACAAAGAGTTAAAGCGTTACCTCTTTAGTTCCCTCATTTGCTCTTATATATGAATGCTCAACCTCTCTGAGATTAAGGCTCATTTTAAGTCGGTCGGCATATTTTTTCTTGATTTTGCAAACCTTGCCACGTGGGACGAACATTGCCACGCCGTTTACTGCAACATATTCGCCTCTTGGGTCGTCATTAGGTCCAAGATACATAGGAATTTTAATAATTTCCATTTCCTCGCCCTCATGGTTATCCTGAATAAATTCAGGCTTTTCCTGCAAGGCCTCTATGGTCTCATTCTGTTTTTTAAGCTTTTCGGCAAGAATAGCGTCAAGCTCTTCCTGTGTATATGTTTTTGCTGTTGTTTTTTCAACAACTGCGGTTTCTTCAATCGCCGCATTTTCTGCGGCTGCCTTACTTTTTGCCATAATATTCACGCTCCTTTATTAGTTAGCTTCATCATCATTTGCAAACTCTGCTGATACAGTTTCAATGCTGAGAAGTCGTGTAGGATATAGCACAGCAGAAGCAGTAGAAAACTTAAAGCCTACCGAGCCTCTCTGTTCGAGTGGGTCGCTTGCGCCGCTTGAGCCGACCTGCTTAACAATCATCTTAAGGCTTGCACCGTCAGGCTTAACAACGCCCCAAGCGTCCTTACCGAAAATAAGAGTTGAATATACGCTGTAGCCTACCGGGCAATTATCGGTATACACCTTAGCATTGGGGCTTTCAACAAAACGCACACCGTGAAGCTCACCGATTTCGCCATTAAAGATTTCTTTTGTTGCAGAATACTTATGTGCCTCTTCCCAACCTTTGCTGTCTCTTAAGTCAAAAGAAACAGACGGATGAATAATACCGATATATGAGCCGTTGATTTTAGGCGCTTTATTCTTCTTAAGAATTGAAACAGCTTTATTGATAACTCTCGGTGTGAGCTGACAAGTGTTATCGAGTTTATCACGTGAAGCAACTGCCGTGCCGTCACTCTTACGTGGGAAAAGTACATTCTTAACAGCCTCAGTCATAACAGAGTTACGTGTAACAATATCCATTGTCTGTGCCGCAAGGTCACCAAATAATTCGGTAGCACCGCCGATTACATCATCAAGGTGCGCAAGACTAAGTACATCTGTTACATAAGCATAACGGCCATACTGATGAACTTCCGCTTCAATGCTTGTCTGTCCGAGCTTGTCACCTGTAGGTGTAATACCTTCCTGAAGCGGAACAGTTGAAACGGTAAATGTATTCCATTTACGCCACTCAGCCTTTTTACCTCTGTGCTTCGGCAATGGCTGCTGCTTGCCAAACTGTGCAAAATATGTTTGGCTACCCACATTTCGAAGCAATGCGGTGTCATAAAAGATTTTCATACCCGGTGACAAATCGCTGTCGCCGGTTGTGTTAAGTACAGCGTCAGCAAAAAGCTGTGCGCTGTATTTCTTTGCGCTGATACTTGCGCTTTTTAATGATTTAATAATATTCATAATGCTCCCTTTCTGCTGAAAGTAAGAGCGAATTACATATTATTTTGACAAATATTTCATAAAATTATTTTCGTCAATTTTTTCACCCATACTCGCAGCATTTAATAATTCTTTGATTTGATTTTGATTTAATTTGTCAAAAGACATTCCGCTGTAATTAGAGGCCTGCTGCTGTGATGTTCCGTTTTCAATCGGACGGTTAGCATTAGCCCTCATTGTGTCGGCGATATCCTGTCGGCTTTGATTGTATGCGTAACCCATAGCACCACTAAGAATTTCCGGCAAATGGATTTGTTCATAGGCGTCCTTAACACTCATACCACGATTAAGCCATTCACGGAATTTATCGTTTTTACTTTCCAACTCGAAATTGAAATTCGGATAATACTCTTTTAATTCTTCGGCTTCTTGCAACCAAGCGTTATACTGATTTTGAAAAGCTGCTCTTTGAGCGTCCTGCTGCTGTCTGATTTCATCTCGCCTGATGATTCTCTCAGCCTGCATAAGCTCCTTAGCCTGCTCAACCGTAACGCCTCTCTCGGTTGCAATTTCTTCATAAATCGAATTGTCGTTGTCAATAGCTGATACAATCGAATCAATATCCGTCGAATCTTTAATTCCGTATTTAGCGGCGAATTTTTCAAGTGCCGGGGTAAGCTTGTTTCTGAAATCTATACCCTCTTGAATTTGCGCATTTGCTTTGCTCATACGCTTGTTAAGCGCCTTATCAAATTTAGCTTGATAATCTTGCTTGTATCTGCCCTTGATTAAATCGTCAAAGCTTTCTTCCTTAGCGTCTTGTGTGCCTGTCGCACCGTCAACATTGGTATCAACCGTACCCTCAGCTGTTGTACCTACTCCGTCAGCTCCTGCAGTAGCCGCACCGTCGGCAAATAACTGAATATGATATTTCTGCATAATAATGCTCCCTGCTGATTAAGTCAGCGAATCTGTAATCTGTGGGTTAAGCCCACGGCTCTTTATCCTCATTATACCTAAGGGTGTTATTTCAATGTCACACCCTCAAAATAACTTTTTTACATTTTTTTCAAACTCTTCCGAAAGCCAACTAACACCCTGCTTTACCGTTTCAAAAGCGCTTGCAATTTCTTTATAATATCGCTTTTTTGGATAAGCACATATAAGCGCATATCCGTCCTCAACAATAATTAGTGCCGGTATTTTTAACTTATTTTCGTTTTCTTCAAGCGTTTTTGCAAGTGCAACAATAAGTGTAGAAACACCGGCGCAAGCTATGTCCTTACCTTTTTCGGCATATCTGCAATGTCCCTCAGCCTTTAATTCAAAGCCGTTTCTTATCTCTCTGTATGTAATCTCAACCATTATTCTTTACTCTCCTATCTCGGCTGTGCCGATTCATTAGCCTTTTGCGCCGCCTGCTCGGCAAGTGAGCCTTTGTCGCCTCTCTGTACGCTTTGCATTCCCTCCGGCTTTGTGCTTTCCATATTTGCACTGCCGCTTGTTGAAGCCTGCGCTACATCAGGACTGTTGCCCTGCTGCTTTCCTTTCATTCCTGTAAGGTTGCTGTTGTCAATGTTCAAATCGCACATTACCTTAAGCTTTTCGTTTTCCTGCTGCAATTGTTGTAATTGCATTTGTGCCTGCTGTAAAGCGTCAAGCAAAGTTCCGTTTTTCTTAATTTGATTTATAACGTCGCTCTTGTGGTCGAAATCCATAATATTAAGGCAAGCAAGTGATTGGTCGGTGTTCTGCGGATTAAAGAACCCTGCGCTGTAAAGCTGCAGCGCAAGTTCATTTTGTGCTGCCTTGCTGTACGGTGAAGCCTTTTGCGCCGCCACCTCAATATCAAACTCAGGCAGATATTGTGCCGTATCGCCTTGAAGCGTCTGCCTTTCCTGCAATTTCAAATTGCTGTTATCGTATGTATCAAAATCGTCGGTGCCGTCGTCACCTGTTATCCTTACATATCTCGGCAAATCATAAAACTGTCTCATACGCTCAATTATGAGGTAGATTATATTTTCAAAAGCGTCATACGTGCCCTTAATTGCCATTCTGCTTACCTTTGAACCTGTTTCGATAAGTGCAGAAATAGCGCTTGCGGCAGTAACGCCACTTGCTGTACCGCCTGTTGATACATCACGGTTAGCTGTTGTTTCTTTAATCTCGTTAATCTTGCTGTCTCGTTGAGTAAATACTGCGCTGTCAAGTCCTCTAACATTAATTTCCCTTAAATCATCTTGACCGAGGTTTGTATTTGTTTTAACAAAAGGTTGCGTCCAATCGAGAAACTCTTCCTCGTTTATCTCGCTGTCTTGCCGCTCAAAATAGCGTGGCGTTGAGTTCATCAATACATTTTGGAGTATTCCTGCGTCCATTTTGTCAATGTATTCTTGCGGTTGCTTGCCTACGTCAATAAAGCCGAAGCCTGCAATAGTGCCCTGCATAGGAAACATAACATCAAAAACAAACGGATAATTACCGTCGTCATAATAGCCGTTCGGATATTCGTCAGGCTCATTTTCGGTTGCAAACAGCACAATATTATTAACGAATTTGCAGTAGTGAAGCTTGCCGTCTTTTTTATACCACCAATCAATAACAAGGCTCTTATCGGTCGTATCGATATAGTCCTCATACAAATACTGCTTTAAATCAACTTCACCGTCGCTTGTTATATTTTCAGCCTCACTCGGATATTGCTTTTTCAGTAGGTCTGTATCAACAAGCTCAACAGTAAATACATTTCGGCTTTTCTGAATATTCGTTATACCGCCCTGCCAAAAGATTGAAAGAATATTTATATTTTGAATTTCAACGTCGCCTATGCCGTCCTTTTTCGGATTCCAACCTACGTATGTTATGCCGGTACCGCTCTTGCTTTTTTCGGATATATCTGCAATGTACGTTTTGTAAAATTTATTTCGCTTCAAAATCATAGGAATAACATTCTTAAGTCTTTCCGCTTCAGGAACGTCGCCGCCTGTCCTTGCCCTTATATTTGCTTCGGGATAATTATCTGAGAAGTCGGCAATCTTATTAGTAATTGAGTTGAACAGCCACGCTGATGAAGAGGGCGTTTCAATACCGTTAGGATTTTCCCTATCTGCCTTTGCTGCGTCCTTTTTCTTTATCTGCTCCCAATTATGTATCTTCCACCACTCTTCGTTGTTTACAACTCTGCTTTCAAGCGATTGCTTTTGTTGCTTGTATTTCTGCAGTGTTTCACGTGCTTTGATTATTTCTTCAACACCGATTACCTTTAATCGCTTGCCGCCGGACTTGCCGCTTTCGTGCACTTCAAGCCCATTTGCCTGATTAAAGCTGTCAGCCTTATTCATAGGCTTGTCCGCCTGCTGCTCAGTTTCTTTCAAAACCTTATTGTTTTTTTCGTCCATAGGATTTTTGTACTTACTCATTTTTCTGCTCCTTAATAAATCTTAATTCCGTAGTTGTTCATACTACTTCTGTATTCGCCACGCTGATTAAGTGGGTCGTCAGCAAGCTCCTTAATCGGCTTACTCTTTATCGGCTTAATCGGCAGCTTGTTACACATATATCTGATTTCATCTGCGATATGGTCCTCGCCGTCTGAGTCAAGGTCCTCAACCTTGTGTTCGTCATATTGAAGCGTCGGCAAGGTACGGATTGTATTTTTACAAGTATTGAATATATACATTCTTGGCTTGCCGTTAGCAGCAAAGGTAAATCTGTAATGCACCTGCTGCCAACCGGCAATTCGATTATTGTCGCCCTTTTGGAAATAAACACCGTTTCTTGCCGCCACGTCATAAATACTGATACCTGTTGTTTTTTGCCATATTGCCGGGTCAGCAATGCCGATTATGTTTTTACCTTTCAGCCACCTATGCGTTGTTTCAATTTCCTTTACTCTTTGAAAAACTTGTTGTGGGTCCCACTGCAAGCCCTCGTTTGCTTCATTCTTCACACAGCCGTATAGTTCCATTATTCGGTATAGCGTACCGTCATAATCAACAGCCCACCAACCAACCGAAAACGGTTTATGATAGCCCCAGTCGAAAGAGCGATATATGGTCCAATTCGGTGGAATTTCAAACGGCTCTATCACATGAGTGTATAGCCCTGTAGCCTGCTGCTCTTTTGTGCCTACCCTAAAATCCTCAAAAAACATACCCTCAGCCACGTCCCATAAGCCATATAGAAACATTCTCTTTTGCTTTTCAGGTAGATTTTCAAGCTGTTGCAAATACTCAGGCTGTTTTGCCATAAGCGCAATATTATCCGTCACAAGTGCTTGAATAAACGAATAATCTTCCGGGTTTTCGTCAGGCATATAATCTTTATCGATAAAGATTCGCTTAAAATAGTGATGTGACGCTCCGCCGGGGTTAGTAGTGAAGTATATTCTTTTGGGAAGTTCATTTGCACCACGCATACAAAGTCCTATAGTTTTAATTTGGTATTCTGTTAAATGCGTTGCTTCGTCAATGAAAATAACATCAAATTCCGTACCTTGAAAGCGGTCGAGGTCAGCGTCATTGCGGCAGTACATAAACTGAATCGTGCTGCCGTTTGGAAAATAAAATATCTTTTCCTTATCAACATATTTTGCAATCTTATACAAAATATTTCTCATTTCACGAATGTGGTTATTCATAAGTTCCGGATAAGTTTGTCGAACGATTAACACCTTTATTCCTGCATAAAATACGGCAAGCAGAATAGCTTTAACTCTTACAAACCAACTCTTTCCACCGCCACGAGCGCCACCGTAACCGATATATTTGTGCTTATCTTCTAAGGCGAGCTTTTGCTTTGGATTTACTTTTGAAAAATCGAGGTCAAGAGTTACTGCGCCCATTCTTTTTTACCCTCTATTATCTTAATTTCAACATTCTTTTTATCCTCATCCTCTGTCAAATCATTAAGCTGTTTTATAGTGTCATTCATGGTGGAAATGGTGCTTGCAAAATCCTTTAACGCTCTTGTGTCAAGCTTTTTAGTAATTCTTACCGATTCAGCTCCACTTGATGTTCTGAGTATTTGCCGGTATAGCTGCTTCGGGTCGTCTAACGCTTCATTTAATTTAACTGCAAGCTTGTCCGCCGCCTCAATTAAATTATTAAGCTTTTGCGATTTATTCTTAATATCAGTCGTGCGTGCGTTTTGTAAAGTGGCCTGCGCCACATTTGACCTATATTTATCACGTTTTTTTACCCAATTTTGCTTTTTTCCTACCGCCGATACCCTCGACGGCGCTATTTTGTGCTTGTTTGCAAGTGCTCTGTAAGACATTTCACCGCATACATATTCATTTTCAAGCTCTTTCCAGTCGACTTTGCTCACGTTCTCACCTCTTATTTACCTTATCATTTCAAAACACTTTAATGTCACACCCATAAAGCAAAAAAATAAAGCCCCTGCCTCTCGGCAAGAGCTTATACGTTAGCTTATTCTTTTTCCTCGTGGACTTCGTATGTATTTTCCGCCTGCGTATCTTCAACACCGTGGCGTTTAAACATTTCTTTCCAGGCGTCGCCGTACATTTGCTTTAAAAGGCAGTAACAAAACGCCTTAAAAGGATTGTTGACGTCTCCCTCTTTGAGCTTAACCCAAGTTGTTTTGCCGTCATTCCACTTAACCACAGTCTTATTATCCTTTGTCACGATAATATCTTTAACGCTGTAGGATTGAAGCATTTGGGCAAGCGCTTTGCTTGCTTGATTTTTCGCCATTTTAGTGTCCATTTCTGCAGCTTTATTAAAGCCGTTTCGATATGCCTCTTGTTCCTTTTTGTCAATAAGTAAAGAAGTAGCAGCTACAGCCACGCCTAAAAGCGCAACAAAAATAGCCGCTAATAAAATAATAATAGCAGTTTTCATAAGATTACCTCATTTTTCGTATTTTTGATTTATAAGTTGATACATTTCGCAGTTTTTGCAACCGGAAATGCTGTTACAATAGGTGTTAAGCCATTTGTCGCCTCTCTGTACGCTTGGAAATCTAAGCACAATGCACCCTTTGCTTATTATTTTTTCGCATTTGATATACATTGCACCGCTTTTTTCCTTTTTCTGCGTTTGGTAAAAAGGACAACACGCTTTGACATCACGATATAAATTCGACATAGCTCAACTCCTTTTAATTCCGCTTTTTAAACAATATAGCAGTAACATAAGTGTGGCTGTTATACTCATTTTCGCATACTTCAACACGCTCGTATGTATAACCGGGGTATTTGTTTTCCCAAAACGCTCTGTCATCCTTGTATTTTGCAAGGCGGTTGACATATCTGTTAGTCACCATTCGCTTTTTTGTTCTTTCAATCGGCTTTTTAAGATTCTGGGTAGAAAACCAACGTTTCCTGCCCTTTGGGTCCTTCGATACATACCTTGCCGCAGTTTCAGGGCCGAATACATCAGGATTGTACCTGTTTGCATTTACCCAACCGAATTTCCACATATCCTCGGCTCTGTCCCTGCCGAAGCCGCCATTATTCATGAATATGTGAAAATGAATATTAACAAGTCCTGCATACTTGCCTGTCTTGTATGTTTTTTCTTCCATAATTACAACCGCCCTAAGTTCGGGGAGTTTATGCTTTCTGCGGTAATATCTCACACGGCGGATATAATTATAAGCGTCACGGTATGCCTTGTCTGAACTTTGCGGAGCATTTTCAGGTGAATACGTGCAATGTAAATAGATATCGCCTGTATCAAAATTAGCATTAATAAGCCTGATAAGCTTTTTGGTGGATTGCTTTGCATTATAAAGCGCCTGCTGCTCTGATGTGATTTTACTTTTTGGTGCTCTTTCAGCAAGAGGTCTGCCACTGTCCGTGCAAGGGAAATAACTCACCTCTAACAATCTTCCACTTTTAATCTGCTTTTCCTTATTCACCTTTATGCTCCTTTCTTTATTTTCGTTCAGTAGTTAAGATACAATACAAGCTCGTAAGCCGGACTTGCACCGGCTTAAATTTTTGCTATATATAATATGTATATAGATATGGTGATTAGAGTCTTCTGAAATCGTATTTTCTAATTTCGCTTTCGTGCACCGCACCTATGGGTGTAGCTTCTGAAAGAGGAACAAGAACAATTCCGTTCGGTGTTGGCTTTGCTTCATACAAATAAGCACCGCTTTTTGTTACGAGCTTAAATTTGTCGCCGTCCCTAATCTCGTTGCCTTTTTCTTCAATATATCCGTTTGCCAATCCTAAACACATAACCTGTCTCCTATATCGCTTTTGTTACATAAATTTCCATAAGAATAATTATTGCGCCTGCCAAAATTAAAAAACATTTGGTGCAAGCTTTGAAATCTTTGCTCATTTTCTCACCGCCTAACCCACAAGCGGCTCATAAATATAATCATAAGCTGTGCCGTATTTCTGCTTTTCCGCTGCCACAAGCTTTTGATAATATTTGCTTTCCATAAACTGATTTTCAAACTTTTCCCTCAGCTCATCCGTCATGTCATATTTGCCGATATTGTTTTTCTTTTTAAAAGCTTCCCACTTTTTCGTAACCATAGGATGATTTATATTTAGTCTGAACCCATAAGGGTTGTTGAAAGTATGAAGCATTTGGCTTTTCTGCTTTTCCGGGAACTCACTAAGTTTGTCCCATGCTGTTATGTAGTCCATTTAATCACTCCACGAAATCAGGTCTTTTGGTTGATAGTCCGTTGAGTTCAATATCTACAGTCGATTGAAAACTGTTTTTATAAAATGCGACATAAAGACATAAGGTGTTATATTCTCTTGCACACTTTTCCTCAATGCCGCAGCCTCTTACCAAAGCCGGATAATTGCCCACGGTAGGTCCTTTATATGCAAAAACTGCAATATCGGCTTTGCTTAGCTTTTTAATAGATTCGCCTAAATACCATAACGGTTTAGCATTTGCCGGAGCACCTTTTATAAAACTGTCGATAATTTCAATATCATTTCCGTACTTTTCTTTAAGTGCTTCTTTAATCTTTCCTCTTATGATTTCAATTTCAAAATTTGAATAGCCTTTCATAGGCTGACTTATAAATATTTTCATTGTTTACTCCTTTTTTATAAATGACCTAATGTTCTTGCTTCTGAACATCTTTCTTTGAATACGGCTTTATCTTTTTTATTTATTACTTTTCGACAAGCCTTTTCAACCATTTTGAAATACTTATAGTTTCCACTTTCAAACTGAATTGAATATTCATCACTTTTACGGTCAATATGTGCTTCATATGTAGTCCTCATTCTTTCACCTCATTTCAGATATTCAGGTGTTTCAAAGCTCATTTGCAATGGGTTATCGCCGACCCACCACATCATTACGGCTTCAGGGGTATTCCAACCTACCGAATTATCAAGCCCTGCTGCCTCTCTTGCTTTAAGCATTCGCCTGAATGCTCGCAAATAGTTATCTCTGTATTTTGGATAACGGATAAAATCTGCTTTCATGCCTTTATCACCTTGCATAGGGCAACCGATACATCCAATACGCTTATCGCCACATTGATACAAAGGATTTGATTTGCAACCATAGTGATTGAGAAACTCCCACACATCCTCATCGGTCCAATCAATGATAGGGTTTACAAGCGTTGAAGTCGTCCTGTAACACTGCTCAACCATTCGGCGACTTTCGTCATTATCAGTGTTAAGAATTATTCCGCCTTTTGGTGCTTGTTCATATTCCGCTTGCAATTCTTCTGCAAGTGCGATTGTCGATTTAGGCTTGCCTATAATCTTTACAATGCCACCATTTTGCTTTCTGCTTGCGCTTTCAGCCCAACGAACACCTGTTACCTTAACTCGACCTTTGCCACCTTTTTCCTTTAACTCACTACAACAATAACGAACTAATCTTGTAGGTGGAATTTTCTTTTTTTCAATTAACTGCCACATTGAATACTTAGGCATTTTGATTTGAACATTTGGAATTGACTTGATATATCGGACTGTTTCAGGTGCGTCAACGGTTGTAAGGTTATGTACTATATCGTGTTTTACTCCTGCAAGGTCAGCAAGAATGCGAATGCAGTCGCTGTCTTTACCACCGCTGAAGCACAAATAATATGGCTCATCAGCAGGCTCAAACGCTTTTAGTCGTTCTATTGCCGTGTTTATTTTTGTTTGTAATTCGCTCATATCATCACCTCACCCTGCTGATACTGCGTTAAATTCTTTCATATTGTCGCAAGATTTATCACACAGCCATTTACAATTTGCCATAACAAGCGCTTTAGAAAACGGCGGCGGAACTGCGTTACCGCACCTTGCTACTTGCTTTGTCTTGTTATATTCCTTGCCGTTGCAATCCTTATCAATGATATAATCATCCGGGAACCCCTGCGCCTTGTATAATTCTTTAGGCTGCAGCATTCTCAGTCCGATATCAGATATAAAATACTCAACTCCGTTAATACAGAAAATAAGCACCTGATTAGCTGATATATTCCAATCTGTGTAGGTGTTGAGCAACTCTCTTATCTCGTTCCAATGTCCGAGATTGTCACCGTCGTACTCTTTCAAATAAACATCCGTCTTTGCAAAGTGATTTGCGTGTGCTGTTATGGTAGGTATCGGCTCATTAATTGCCTTGCAAACCATGTTTTGCGGAGTATCGTCAAATAACTTTCGCATAAGAAATGCCGAGGCTTAACAGTTACTGTTTGCAAAGGATTTAAAACGCTGTTAGCGTGGTCGGCACCGCCGTAATACTGCGTTAGATATGGCATAGTCAGCGAATTATGGTCTATTGCCGTAACGGTTGGTAATGGTTTATCAATTTTGCTTCCGACAACACCGCCAAAGTATTTAGAAAGATACGGTGTAAAAAGAGCATATCTCGGAGTGCTATCAACGGTAAAAAGAGGCTGATTAACTCGCTGTCCTCTTACTTCCGATTTAGCCGTTTCGCTGTGATATTGAATTAATGCAGGAGAAATATAAGCAAACCCGTGTTTTGATGTGATTGTCGGAACTTGCTTATTGAGTTTTTGCCCTCTTGTTTCTTTTCCACTATGATTAATTTGTTCAAGATAAGGCGATACAAGATATTGCTTGCAGCTGCTTACTATCGTTGTAAGCGGCTTGTCTATATCCTGCAGGCGTGGCTTTTGACCTTTTCGTTCGCCGTAGCCGATAGGAATAATAAACGGCTTTTCTTCCTTAATCACAAATTTGTCAAGTCCTCTTGCGATTCGCCTTAAAGTATTCGTTACAAGTGGCTTTTTGCGTTCAAATATGCTTTGAGCAGGCAAAGAAAAATCAATACAATCGGCAGCGGTTTTCCACGGCTTTAGCTTGCCACTCTTAACTTCTTCGCTGTTTGGGTCTCCGTGTGTAGGCTTTGGAAATACTATAGGCTCGCCGTCACACCTCGCTACAAGGAAGAAACGCTTTCTTATAGTCGGCGCTCCGTAGTCGCAGGCTCTCAGTTCCCTATGCTCAATCTCATATCCGAGTGCCGAAAGTTGACTTTTCCAACGCTCAAAGGTTTGTCCCTGCTTTGACTTAACCGGCTTACCTTTGCGTACAGGGCCCCAAGTCTGAAACTCCTCTACATTTTCAAGAATAATCACCCTCTGTCTTACCGTTCCTGCCCATTTGAGTACAATCCACGCAAGTCCTCTTATGTTCTTATCTACAGGCTTACCGCCTTTCGCCTTGCTGAAGTGCTTGCAATCGGGTGAAAACCAAGCAAGTCCGACTTTATGACCTTGACATATTTCCTTTGGGTCTATATCCCATACACTTTCCTGATAATGACGAGTGTATGGGTGATTTGCTTTGTGCATTGCAATAGCGTCCGGGTCGTGGTTAATAGCTATGTCAACAGGTCGCCCTGTTGCGAGTTCAATTCCGCAGGAAGCACCACCGCCACCTGCAAAGTTGTCAATAATCAATTCGTCAAGAAAGTTTAATTGTCCTTTCATTCTCTTCCCTCTAACTCAACCTTTTCGTACGTGCCGGTACCGTGCGATATTGAAGATAAAACCGTATTCTTTGTTGCGCCGACTAATCGGGCAAGCTCAACTGCGGAATCGGCAACGGCAACCGGCAATCTGTATTTATCGTTTGTCACTTTCATGTAACAACAGTTTTTCGCAACCCTCATTATTCTATTTCCTCAAATTCTGTATTTTCATTTACTTGCGCCGGAGCCTGTCCTTTTTCGCCGCAAAAGCTGACCTGATTAGCAATCACTTTTACGCTTTTTCTGTTTTCGCCTGTGTTCGCAACATAATTATCTGTTTGCAGTCTGCCCTCAACTGCAATCATTGAGCCTTTGTGAAAATACCTTTTCAAAAACTCGGCAGTCTGCCGCCAAGCGGTACAATCTATAAAGTCACAAGCACGGTTATCCTTAGAATAACCTCGGTCAACCGCAATTTGAAAGTTAATAAAAGACGTGCCCTCATTTGTCGCCATTAACTCAGGCTCATAGGTCAGGCGTCCCATTAAAACAACACTATTTATCATCTTTGCTTCCTCATATTTCAAAATTATTCATTGCGTCTTTCATAACCTGTTCAATATCGAACGTCGGCTTGCAGCTTAGTCTGTCCGGGCTTTCCGCCTGATACTCGTTCAGATACTCGCCGAAGCGTGTGCCGAAAAGCGTTGACGGCCGCAAGTATAAGCTCATTTTCGGGTCGTTGCCCCAACTTTTGAATTTCTTGTCAATTACCGTCTTGAAATCCTTAACCGTGTAGCCCTCATTCGTTCTTGCCTTGATTAACTCTTTCATTTTCTTGCCGTTCGGCTTATAGTGCGCTCCGATTTTATTATTAAGATATTCAACAATATCCTTGATATCGTCGGTGCTCATATCCCCGGCTCTCTTGTCTGCCTGCTGCCATTCGACATCGGGCAAATCATATACCACCTTTTCAACGACGGCTATCTTGCCCTCGCATTCGTATGTAATCTTAAGCTTATGCTTCGGCTTAGCTTTGTATAGCTTGCAGTCAACAACTGCCCTCGTTACATCGTCAAGCGTAATCTGCGTAAAATCCGCTTTGCATTTTTCAAAACTTTCATTCCTGCAGCTTGGGCAAATATCATTTGTAAAAACTTCCATATTTTTTCAACTCCTATTGATTTTTAATAAGAGTTGTGATAACATAATAGTGTTGTATGGGTTATCACAACTCATTTAATGCTGTGCAATATGTATTCCCACTCGGCATTATCGGAGAATATATATCGGCACTTTCTTTCAAAGTCATTCCGCTTGCGGAGTGGCTTTTTCTTTTGCCTGATTCTAATAGCGATTAAACACACTGCGCAATAAAACGCAAAAGCAACAAGCACAATCAGCGGCAATTTATACATTTTTTCACTTCCTTTCATTTTTACTTAAGCTTCGCAAACTCCTCAGGGTGATTTGAATAATATAGGCTCATTGATTTTTCAAGCCTTTTTCTGATATTTTCCCTCAGTCGCTTTTCTTCCTCGGTGGTCAGCTCTTCAAACGGCTTAACCGTGCCGTCTTCCATTATTACGCTGACTGTCGCCGTCAGTTCTTTTCTTTTTGCCATTTCATCACCTCAATAAAAAACTATGATGATACTTTTTGTCCTTATCACTAACACTTAACCAAAACAGCAGAGCTAACTATCTATAACTTAAGAAAAGGGGGTTATGTTTGATTTATTCATATATTTTTGGAGAAAAATAAAACTATGGAGTTGATAGCTTCCCGGCTGATTTCAGTTGAACAGTAAGGGGATATTTCGCCTGCACCCTGCTGCCTTGATTAAGTGTTAGTGATATCTTTTTGTTAAAGCTTCGGACTGAAGCCGATTATTGCATTGCTCCTTCGGCTTTCTTGTGTTACTCACCTTTTTCTCACTCTTAGTGACATTAGTAATTAAAAAAAATAGAACCAATACTTTCGTTATAATAATTGGCTATTTTTTCCTTTATCTCGTCTCTCGGTTTTCTTCTGCCCTGCTCATATTTATTATATGAGGAAACACTTACCCCAATATCTTTGGCGACTTTTTCAGGTGTATATCCCTTCTTTTTACGAAGTTCTTTGATTTTTTCACCGGCTTTAATCATATCAAACATTAAATCACCCTCTTTCGTTGTGTTCTCACTCTCGGTGACATATTCAATATAGCACATCATTTTTCATTTGTCAACACTTTTAGTGACAAAATACATATTGACTTTTGGCACTTTTAGTGATATTATAATTTTGAAAGGAAGTGACATATTGTTACAATATACTGATAGTTTTTCAGATAATTTAAAAATGTTGAGAAAATATAAACGTCTTTCTCAAGAAAAACTTGCTGATGAACTTCTTGTATCACGCTCCCTTATCGGAATGTGGGAATCAGGTCAACGCAAGCCAAGTTTTGAAACTTTAGAACTGCTTGCTGATTATTTTAATGTCAGAATTGATGATTTATCAGGAAGAAATATAAAAAACAATGAATCTACTTCTAATAATGAAATATATGATATTCCCGGTGTAATGCCTTTGCCAAAAACATATAAGCGTCCACGCTTAGGTGTTATCGCTTGTGGTGAGCCGATACTTGCCGAAGAGAACATTGAGGCATACGACGATATACCCGATAATATAAAATGTGATTTTACATTGATATGTAAAGGTGACAGTATGATTAATGCTCGAATCAATGACGGCGATATAGTCTATATCAAACAACAAAGCCAAGTTGATAACGGCGAAATAGCTGCCGTTCTGATTGAAAACGAAGCTACACTCAAAAGAGTATACATATATGACGATAAGGTTGTACTTCAACCTGAAAATACAAAATATCCCCCTTTCGTATATACAAAAGAGGAAATGAACGATATCAGAATATTAGGTAAAGCCGTCGGCTTTACAAGTTTAATTATTTAAGAATTATCAAATCGCATTTTAATAGACGTTATGTTGATAATTTTTCTAAAATTGTTACAAAATTATAACATTTTTGTAATTTTGGTTGACAAATCGCTATTTAGGGCATATTATTAGCGTGTAACAAATGTTACACAAAGTTAACCATAGTCCTATGTAGTAGTTCTCCCAACATAAGGGAAGTTACGAGACATAGGGCTTTTTTATTTTGGAGGTATAAAAAATGGGAAAGACGGCAATTTTAATTGACGGCGGCTTTTACAGGAAAAGAGCAAACTACTTATTTGGAAGTAAAACTCCCACCGGTAGAGCAGATGAATTGTATGAGTATTGTATGCGCCATTTGTGCGAAAAGCACAAAAACGGTAATAATACATATAAGGAGTTATATCGCATTTTTTATTATGACTGTAAACCTTCAGAAAAGACAATTTACAATCCGATAACACAGCGTTCTGTTAATTTAAAAGCCAGTCCACTGTATGATTGGTCAAACGATTTCTTTTTAGCACTTTCACGAAAGAGGAAGGTGGCATTAAGAATGGGGGAACTACTCGAATCATCAGCCGGATACAATTTGAAACCTGACGCTCTGAAGAAACTATGTAAAGGCGAAATTAATATAGATGAATTAACAGACAACGATTTAGTGCTTGATATTCAACAAAAAGGTGTTGATATGCGTATTGGCTTAGATATCGCCTCTTTAGCTCACAAAGGTTTGGTTGACCAAATCATACTGATTGCCGGCGACAGTGACTTTGTGCCTGCTGCAAAATATGCAAGACGAGAAGGTATAGACTTTATTTTGGACCCTATGTGGCATACAATAAAAGACAACCTCAATCTGCACATCGATGGTTTGCAAGTTAAAGTAAGCAAACCACCATTAAATGTAAATGATAGTTTACACAATAGTCATTGTTCAAATTCTTAACGCAATAAGTAACCTGCATTTTTTATTAAAATATAAAACAAAAAAGTCCTACCCTGCTGCAACAGGATAGGGCAAAAGGAAAACAAAAATAAAAGGCAAGATAAGTACTACAACCTATCTTGCCATTATTATTGCTTATTTAGCAATATGGAGTTCGTTCTTAAGAGCGTCTTGTAAAAGTTGAGAGAAGTTTATATTATGCTCGACTGCTGTTGAATTAAGCCAAGCAGGTAATGTAACCGTTCTATTAACTGATTTGTTTACATTTGCATTTCGAATAGAAGGCATATAAACGTCAATTAATACTGCTGATTCGTTACTATCTAATGACAATTGATTTAACGGAGTTGGTTTAGGAATAGGCTCTTTATCTTCTTCAAGACCGAACATTACTATTCCGAGTAATTCCCTTGCAGAAGTTAATGCGTCTGCCTCGTCAACACCGCTTGTAGCAACGTCTAAATCAGGAAAAGTGACAGCGATTTCCTGACCGTCTTCATAAGTAAATATTGCCGGATAAAAATATCTTTCGATTTTTTTCATATTTCATCGCCCCTTTCATTATATAATATGCACAAAACAGATAGAACTAATCAAATTTTAGACCCGACTGTTTTTCAATACTTTGCAGAGTTTTTGGTGGAATATCCTTACACGGATGTTTTATCGTAACTCTGCCGGGTTTTGTTGGGTGTTTAAATTGATGATGACTTCCAACAGTATTTACTAAATACCAACCATCAGCTTTCAACAGTTTAATAACTTCTCTCGAAGAATAGCTCCTCAAGTCACATACTCCTTTCTAAATTTATAGTACTATTATATTAACACATATTTTTGTATTTGTCAATATTTGTGGCACATATTTTTATATTTGTTATAAGAATCGACCAACTCCAATATTAATTAATAAGAAGATGATAAAATGAAAAAAGTCTTTAAAACAAGTCTGATATTAATATCGATAGTAATTATAATTTCAGGCTCTTGCGTTGCAGTTTTTGCTCATCCGGGTAAAACGGATTCAGACGGCGGACATTTTGACCGTTCTACCGGCGAATATCATTACCACCATGGATATCCTGCACACCAACACGAAAACGGTACTTGCCCTTATGATTTTGATAATAATGAAAAGAGCACAGAAAGTCATAATTATGGATATGATTACGAATCTATAAGAGATAAATATGCTACAGCAACCTCTAAAGAGCCAATAACAAAAAAATCTCAATTAGATTTCATCAGCGATTATGAAAAGCTTGAAGAATATTATAAAGACGCACGGCAGCAAATAAGCGAAACAAATACTTATGACACTCAATTATATTCCGATTTTCTGGTGTTAAATACTCAAATCATTCATGATTTACCAAGTTATAAAGGCTATATGAATGATAATAAATATAACGAAATTCAAAAACAAACTAAACTATATAGGAATTTTTTAGATAATAACAACCCTAATAATTTAGAATACATTGAAACTACTACAGAAACATCTACAAGCGTATTTAATAATATGTCAACAGTAGAAAAAGTTTTTACAATTATGTGTTATTGCTTTTTTGCCGTTTATATTATTGAAGTAATAATTCTCACTATCATGTTATTAGTTCGTGATATAAAAGACTATGATTTTGCTTCTGCTTTCTTTAATACAATAGTTTTTCTAATATACGCTTTTATTACATTTGGATATTTTTCATTTTTATTTAACGATGATAAAAATATTTATGTACTGTTCTTTGTTTATCTCCCAGCACCTATAATTTCAACATATATGTTATATGTTTTTATAGATGATATTGTTACTGAAAAAAATCAAAAGAAGGTGATTAAATGAAATATGCCGCAGCATACATAAGAGTATCTGATGACAGGCAAGACGAATACTCCCCGGACAGTCAGCTTAAGCTCATTCGGCAGTATGCAAAAAACAATGATTATATAGTGCCTGACGAATACGTATTTTATGACGACGGAATATCCGGCAGAAGCGTCAAAAAGCGTAAGGCTTTTAATAATATGATAGGCTATGCAAAATCGAAAGAGCACCCATTTGACGCAATTCTCGTTTGGAAATTCAGCCGTTTCGCTCGAAATCAGGAAGAAAGCATTGTATACAAATCAATGCTCAGAAAAATTAATGTAGCCGTTATTTCCGTCAGCGAAACAATCGACGATTCGCCTTTTGCTCCGCTGATTGAAAGAATAATCGAGTTTATGGATGAATACTATTCAACAAGACTTTCACAAGAAGTTACAAGAGGAATGACGGAGAAAGCAAGCCGTGGCGAAGTAATGACGATTGCGCCGTTCGGCTATGATTTAAAAAATAAAACGTACATACCAAACGATAATGCCAAAACAGTTAATTATATTTACGATTCATATTTAGCAGGCAAAGGCTACCGTGCAATAGCACAGGAATTAGCCGCAATGGGAATCAGAACGAAGCGAGGTAACATTCCTGATAATCGCTTTGTCGAATATATTTTACAAAATCCTGTTTATATAGGCAAAATAAGGTGGTCGCCTGAAGGTAAACAATCAAAGCAACGTTATAAAGGTGACAACAGTAACGTAATGATAATTGACGGCAAACACGAAGCAATTATTGATACAGACAAATTTGAAAGGGTGCAGGATATGATAGCAGACCAAAAGAAGCGCTACGGCAAATACCAACGCAGGGAACAGCCTGTTCAATTTATGCTCAAAGGCTTAATGCGCTGCGGCAACTGCGGTGCTACTCTCGTTTATGTCGGCACACAAAGTCCTGCAATGCAATGCCACCAATACGCAAGAGGTGTATGCAAGATATCTCACAGCCTTTCAATTGCCAAGGCAAACAGAGTTGTTATAGATAAGATTGAGGAAACACTTAAAACATTAGATTTTAATATCATTTATAAAACGCAAAACAATCCGCAAGAGAATATTGACTACGATAAGCTTATCAAGCAGGAAAAAGAGAAAATCCGCCGAGCAAGCGAAGCATACGACGCAGGCTTTGACACGCTTGAAGAATACGGCATAAAAAAGCGCACCTATCAGTCACGCATTGATGAATACGAAAAAGCAAAATCAAAAGTGACGCCAAAAGAAAGCAAGGCAGTTCCTAAAGAATTTGTTGATAAGGTTGCAAGCGTTTTGAAAACGATTAAATCCCCCGAAACAGACGAAGCAGTTAAAAACGAAGCACTCCGCTCCATTATAGACCATATCACATACGAAAAAGAAGCTAATAACCTCGCCATATATTTTTATCTTTGACCTATATCTAAAAGCAATACGGTGGGCCGCACGGGGAACTCGGTGCGTCGCTTCGCTATCTTTCTCAGCGATATTCAATGCCGTATCCCGAACTCAAGGGATTGCTTACAGACATAGGCGTTGAGGAATTGGGGCACCTTGAAATGATAGGAACAATGGTACACCAACTTACTCGCAATTTGACAGAGGATGAGATTGAAAAAAATCCTAACTTTATGGCATACTTTGTTGACCATACGGCAGGAGTTTATCCGACAGCGGCAAGCGGTGCGCCATGGAATGCGGCAAGCATAGCCGTAACGGGCGACACTATCGGCGACCTAAACGAAGACCTTGCGGCAGAGCAAAAAGCAAGGGTAACATACGATAACATTTTGCGCCTTGTTGACGACCCGGATATAATTGAGCCGATTAAGTTTTTGCGTGAACGTGAAATTGTGCACTACCAACGCTTCGGAGAGGGCTTGCGACTCGTGACGGATAAGCTCGACAGCAAAAATTACTATGCTTGCAACCCGTCATTTGACAAATAAGCTTTCAATTCAAAGTAAGCTTCATATAATAAAATCAGATTTGATATTCCAAGGCAAACAGTAATAAAAATAAATATAAAAAGCACAAGGACAGCAAGGTTATCCCCTGCTGTCCTTTTAGTTAGTATTTGTTTTATTTATCTTCTTTTTCTTGCGCCTTAATATCTGCCGAGGACAGGTTATAGATATAATCTATAAGCTTGTCCTTATTTTTTTCGGTATTAATCTTAATTACGCTGTTACCCCAAATTGTTGCATAATCCCAAGTTCCGTCAAACGGAATGCTCGTTTGATGAATATTTGCAACGCAGGTACCTGCTTTAGACACAAGTCCCATAAGTTCGCCCTTAGACAAATCGGTTTCAATATAAGGAGCGCTGTTATATGCCATTTTGTAAAGTTTAAAAGGATTGGTAAGTGCTTTTTTAAGAATTGCACTCATAACCGTACGTTGCCTTTGAGTTCTTACAAAATCGGTATCAATCTTTCTTATTCTGCAATAAGCAAGCGCTTGTTCGCCAGTAAGCTTATTATCACCTGCCTCAAGCGTAACATTACCGTATCGCTTAGGATGGTTTGTAACTTCTTTAGCTTCCTTTTCCGTAACGTCAACATTAACACCGCCGAGGCTGTCAACAAGAACCTTAAACATTTCAAAATCGGTTACAACATAGCCGTCAATCTTGACGCCGAAATTATATTCAATAGTTTCGACTACATTTTTATAACCGCCGTCGGAGCAAGCCGCATTAAGCCTTTGCTCGTGTTCAAGCGACGGAATATATACCCAAGTATCACGAAGAAACGAAACAAGCTTGATTGCGTGGTGCTTTGAATCGACGCTGACAAGCATCATTGTATCACTTCTTGTTTGTTCGGCGCTTTCATTGCTTCTTGCGTCAACGCCCAAAAGAAGAATATTTTTAACAGATGAATCATCTTTCAAATCACTTGCCGTTACATATTTATCCGCCTTTTTTTCATCATAATTAACTCTTGCCAAAACGGGGAATACAGAGCCGACAAGTAAAATAACAAGAACTAAAATCACCGCTAAAATCGATTTAGCCTTTTTTCCGTTTTTGCTTTTATGCTTTTTATTCTTGTTTGACGAATTATGACTGTTGCCTTTTTTAAAATTTTCTCTGTCAGATGAGCCGAAACGGCTGCCGTTTGAGAAGTGAGGAGTGCTTCTTGTGTTTCTTTGATAAGATGATGAACCTCTGTCAAAATCATCAATTGTTTCACTTTTAAAAGTTATATCTCCCCTGCTGTCTTGCTGATAATCGCCGTAGTTTCCCGGTTTGCGCTGATTATCAACAACAATATTATCCTCTCTTTTTTTCGAATTAAAATTAAGGTCAATATCCTCAGGCGAATAATTATAATAATCTTCATCCTTTGGAACAGTTCTGTCTATATCTTCCCTATTTCTCTTTTTAGGGTCAAAATCTTCATTTTCAAAACGTGGCATAATACCACCTCCAATACTACTAAAGAATATACTACATATTTCAAACTATTTCAACCGTCATTTTGTAAAATATATTGACATAAATAATAAATTATCTTAAAATAGAGAAAGCGAGTTGACTTGGCAATTGCGTGCCGATATCGGTATGAGGAAAGTCCGAGCAGCGCAGAGCAGAATAACGGCTAACGGCCGCCGAGGGTGACCTTAGGGAAAGTGCAACAGAGATATACCGCCTATACCAAGTATAGGTAAGGGTGGAAAGGCGAGGTAAGAGCTCACCGAGGGAGTGGAGACATTCCCTGCCATGTAAACCCTATTCGCTGCAACATCGACTGAAGGGTTGTTTGCTCGACACATAACTTCGAAGGATGGCTCGATTGCAAAAGCAATTTTGCAACTAGATAGATAATTGCCCATGACAGAACTCGGCTTACTGTCAACTCGCTCATTTTGTTTTAAGAGGGTAAAAAAATGCTTGTAAATATGAGTAAGCTTTTGGCTGACGCTCAAAAGGGTGACTATGCAGTAGGCTCATTTTCAGTTGCAAATATGGAAATGGTGCTTGGTGTTCTCAAAGCAGCAAAAGAACTTAAAGCGCCTGTTATTTTGCAAATAGCGGAAGTAAGATTAAAGCAAAGTCCGCTTGAAATTATAGGCCCGCTTATGGTTGCCGCCGCAAAGAGTGCAGGCACTCCGGTTGCAGTTCACTTTGACCATGGCAAAACGATTGAAAAAATCGCTCAAGCGCTTGAACTTGGCTTTACGTCTGTTATGTTTGACGGCTCGCATTTGCCGCTTGATGAAAATATCAAAACTACAAAAGAAGTTATTGCACTTGCTAAAAAGTACGGTGCCGATGTTGAGGCTGAAATCGGATGCGTAGGCGGTTCGGAGGACGGAAGCGAAGATATTGCAGTCAATTGTACCAAGCCGGAGGACGCAGTAAGGTTTGAAAACGAAACAGGCGTTGACGCACTTGCAATTGCTATCGGAAATGCGCACGGCAATTACAAAAGCACTCCCAAACTTAGGTTTGATATTCTTGAACAAGTGGAGAAAAACACTGAATTACCGCTTGTGCTTCACGGCGGAACGGGAATTACTCCTGATGATTTTGTGCGTTGCTCGCATACAGGCATTAAAAAAATAAATATTGCAACCGCCACGTTTGACAGCGTTGAGCATACGGTTAAAGACGCTTATAAAAACGATAAAATAAGCGGATATTATGATTTGCAGGCTGCCGAGGTTGATGGTGCTTATCAAAACGCAAAGCGCCACATATTAATTTTCGGCACTGACAATAAGGCTTAATATTATTTTTTTATATATGAGAGGTAAAATTTATGAATTACGTAGAATTTGATATGTCAAAGCCGCTTGATTTTATTCCAATCGGCAGAATCGCTATCGACTTTAATCCTACCGATATGTATATGCCGCTTAGCGAGTCGTCAAATTTTAACAAATATGTTGGCGGTTCTCCTGCCAATATTGCTGTAGGTCTTGCAAGGCTCGGCTGTAAAGTCGGCTTTTGCGGCTGTGTAAGCAATGACCAATTCGGTGACTTTGTTGTAAACTATTTTGAAAAAGAGGGCATTGATACAAGCCACGTGACAAGAGCTAAAAACGGCGAATGTATAGGACTTACATTTACCGAAATTCTTTCTAAAGAAAAATCATCAATACTTATGTATCGTGACAATGTGGCTGATTTTTGTATGGCGCCGGAAGATATTGACGAAAAATACATTGCATCTGCAAAGGCAATTGTTATCAGCGGTACTGCTTTGGCTCAATCTCCGTCAAGAGAGGCTTGCCTTAAAGCTATGATGCTTGCCAAAAAGAACAATGTTCGCATTGTTTTTGATATTGATTACAGAGAATACACTTGGAAATCAAAAGACGAAATTGCTGTTTACTACAGCCTTGTTGCTCAAAATGCAGATATCATTATGGGTTCAAGAGAAGAATTTGATTTAACTGAGGGTATTGTAGGCGTTAAGGAAAGCGACCCTGAATCTGCTAAATATTGGCAGTCATTCGGCGCAGCAATTTGCGTAATCAAGCATGGCAAGGAAGGCTCAACTGCTTACACAAACGACGGCAAATTCTATTCAATCAAGCCGTTCCCTGCTGTTAAACTCAAGGGCTTTGGCGGCGGTGACGGATACGGCTCATCGTTCCTTTACAGTCTTCTTAAAGGCAAGGAAATTATTGAATGCCTTGAATTCGGCTCTGCTTCAGCTTCAATCCTTATTTCTGCTCACTCCTGTTCTGATGCTATGCCAAGCGCCGCTCAGGTGGAAGCATTCATCAAGAAAAGCAAGGAAGAATACGGCGAAATGGTAGCAAGAGTATAGCGTTGTTTATATAAAATTCACGGCGGGCGAATTGTGTTCGTCCGCTTAATATATGTATTTAACTTAAGGATTTCTATTATGGAATTAAATGAAAAAATAAGAGAAAAGCAGATGAGTGAAAACTTCATACTCGGCATAATGTTGGCTCTGACAGGTGGATTTCTTGATGCTTATACATACATTACCCGTGGCGGAGTATTTGCAAATGCGCAAACAGGTAATATTGTTCTTATGGGAATAAACCTTGCAAAAGGCGATTTTGAAAGAGTGATTCACTATGTTGTTCCTATTCTTGCATTTGCACTCGGAATTTTATTGTCAGAAATAATCAAAGCAACACTTAAAAAAAGCCGTCATATGCATTGGAGGCAGATTGTTGTTTTGGCGGAAATAATAATTCTTGCAGTGTGCGGCTTTATTCCAAGCGGCAAGGGCAACACATTTGTAAACGTAATGGTATCGTTTGTGTGTTCTCTTCAGGTGGAAACCTTTAGGGTTATCAACGGCAACACGGTTGCAACAACAATGTGCACGGGCAATTTAAGAAGCGGAACTGAGCTTTTATTTTTGGGAATAAAAAAGAAAGACAAAAAAATTACGCTCAGAAGCTTAACCTATTACGGAATTAATTTGTTTTTTGCATTAGGCGCAATAGCCGGTGCAATCGCAACCAAATTTTTAGATGTAAAAAGTATTTTTATTGCAAGCGTACTGCTTGTAATTCCTTTTATAATGATGTTCAAACCAAGCGAAAATATTGAATATATATAAATTTCCGCCATATTAACAAAATAACCCCGCTGTTAGCTTTCATATTGAAAGATAGCAGAGGGGTTATTATATTATTTTTTATCATTTATTGATTTCTTTTTTGTCTGTTCTTTCAAAAAGATAATCTAAACTAACATTAAAATAGTCAGCTATCTTTATTAGAGTAGCATAGTCACACTCTCTTTCTCCCGTTTCATATCTGCTAATTGTATTTTGATTGGTCGATAAGTCAATAGCTAATTTTAACTGAGAAATCCCTTTTTCTTTTCTTAGTTCTTTAAGTCTCATTAAATCACCTTGACTTTAATATACCAAAATGGTATCATATAATTATCCCGTTTTGGTATTTTGCCCGTGTTCTAACAAAACAACTTACTTTCAATTCAAAAAACAAGGAGAATAAAATGAACAAAATTAAAATTATATCTATCTTTACCGCTATATGTATAATCTTTTGCTTTTATGGATGTCATAAAAAAAGTGAAAATGCTGTTGCTGTTGATAAAATGATAGCAAACTTAGGTAAAATTGAAATAAATGACGCCGAACAGATTGATCAAATAGACAAAGCCATTAGCAAATTAACCGAAGAAGAAAAAAATGAGCTTGATAAAAAGAAAAAATTTGATCAAGCAAAAGCTAAGATCAATGAACTAAAAAAACAAGAACGAATTAGCGATGTTGAAAATTCAATCAACAAAATAGGAGAAGTAACATTAAATAGCGAAGAAGCAATAGAAAATGCTGAAAATGCTTATAATTCTTTGACTGACAATGAAAAAAAATCAGTTTCAAATATCTCTACTCTAACAAATGCACGAAAAACATTTGAAAGACTATATTCCGAAAACAAAAAAGAAAAAATTCAAAATGCCAAGCAATATTTTTCAAATTTTTCAAAAGAAAAAGATGAATTCCAAGATGTTGTTTGGTATTACCACAAAAATATGCCTGAATATATCGACATAAGAAGTTATGTCATTCCTTTTTTCTATATTGAAGATGATAATGTAAAAATACAAATCAGATATAATTATACTGGTGACGATTGGATTTTCTTTAAGCAAGTCACCATCTTAGCAGACGGAAAAAAGTACAATAAAACTTTTGATTATTTTAACATCACACATAACAATGAAGCAGGCTCTGTCTGGGAATATATATCAGAAGAAGCAGACGAATATGATATTGAAATGCTAAGAGCAATTGCAAAATCAAAAACAGCAAAAGTCAGGTATGAAGGAGACGATTACATACATGATATAACAATCAATAATAACGATAAAAAAATAATTAAAGATGTATTAAAAATTTATGATGCATATAATTAAAAATGTGCTATTTGAAATCCAAAACAAAAGGTCATCGTGCTATCAAAAGCCGATGACCTTTTGTTTTAGTATTCTTTTTTTGAAAGCAAAGTGTATCTATAAGGCGGCAAGTTTACAAAACCGTCAACGCTTTTCTCGTCAAAAAGCGAATAAGAATTATCCCACTGTGTTCCGACAAATATACGCTTTTGCTCATTTGAATTATTAATTGCAACCAAAATGTTGTCGCCTTCACTGCTACGGGAATAAGCGATTACACCGCCGTCGCAATACAGCTTTTCAAAATCGCCGTCAATAAATGCCTTAGAGCTATGCCTGATTTGACCAAGGCGCTTATACCATTTCAAAAGTTCCTCATTTGGCTTATTCCACGGCATACATCCACGGTTAAATGGGTCCTTCATACCCTGCATACCAATCTCATCGCCGTAATAAATTGACGGCACACCCGGCAAAGTAAACTGAATAAGGGAAGCAATTTTCATCATAGAAATGCCCTTTAAATAATCAAATTCAGATAAAGTATTATGTTCAAACTGCCAAGCACGGTCATGTCCGTCGGGATTTTCACCTGCAAGACGGGTTATTGCACGTTCAGTGTCGTGGGTTCCGATATGATTCATCAAAACATTTAAAACCTGCGGCGGATAATTTTCAATAATAGAAAGAACAGCGTTGAAAAAAGCGTTGCCGTTTGCGTAGCGGACAAAATTGAGAATTGCATCGGCAAAAGGATAATTCATCACACTGTCAAGTTCTTCGCCAAGCAAATACTTTCTTCTTTGCCCGTATGCAAATTTGTTGGTAGCGTCCTCCCAAACCTCGCCTATAATTATAGCGTTCTCATTTTCACTTTTAACACTTTTTCTCAAATCATCAAGAAAAATGTCGGGAAGTTCATCCGCAACGTCAAGCCTGTAGCCTGCTATTCCGCAACGAAGCCATTTTTTCAAAATTCCGTTTTCGCCGCAAATATAATTTCTATATCCCTCGTCCTCTTCAATAACCTCCGGCAAAAGCTTAATACCCCACCAAGAATGGTATTCATCGGGCCAATTGATAAATTTATACCAAGAAAAATAAGGACTTTCCTTGCTGTTATATGCGCCGATATCGTCATAATGACTATACATATTAAAATATCTGCTGTCGCAGCCTGTATGGCTGAAAACTCCGTCAAGAATTATGCTGATACCATACTTTTCCTTAGCAACCTTGCAGAGATTTTTTAAATCATTCTCATCACCCAACAGGCTGTCGATTTTTTCATAATCGGCAGTATCATATCTGTGGTTTGAATGGGATTCAAAAATAGGATTAAGATAAATACAAGTAACGCCCAAATCAGCAATGTACGAAAGCTTTTTTTCAATCCCCTTAAGGTCGCCGCCAAAATAATCGTTGTTCCAAATGCCGTTCATCTGCTCCTCTTTCCAAAAAGGAGTATCGCCCCACTCTCGCATCACACGACTTTTAGGAACATTTTTCTTAGGAGTTTTGGAATTAAAAAACCTGTCAGGAAAAATTTGATACATTATTCCGCCCTTCAAAAAGTTCGGAGTTGAGAAATTTTCGTCATAAACAGTCTGTTGAAAATCAGGCAAAGAAGCATTGAGTTCCCCCCTGCCGTCACCTGCGTTTTTAACATAGCTTTTGCCCCAAGGAGTATCAAGCACAAAATGATAAAAATAAAGACCGGGCGTTGTGGCATAAAAATGAAGTTCCCAATATTCAAAGTTATCGCCGCACATTCCTGCCCAAAACATATTGTAAAATGCAGTGTCCTCGCCGTCCTTTGTAATTGCAAGCTGGGCTGCGCAGCATTTCATATTTCTCGGCACAATAATGCGGAATTTGCACTTTTCATTAGTCGCAATCGCCGAAACTATTGACTTGTATGACTTGTCTCGTGAATTATATATCTGCACTGATTTCTTTTCCTTTACAAAAATCAAGAGGCGAACAATGTTCGCCTCTTTTCAGACTGTCGATAAAGTGGCTAAACCGCACCGTGTTATAAAAAGAAATTCCATCGGGGTCCCCGACAAATTGAAAATTTGGTGGGGAAAAGGAGAAAGGAACGAAGTGTTTATTATGAATTTCAAAGAAATTCATTCAAACACGGAATTTCTTTCGACGTATCGTAGGGGCGACCATCGGTCGCCTTAAAACTTATTATTTAGACTTTTTTGTTGTCTTTTTAGCTGATTTTTTCGGCTCTGCCTTTTTAGGAGTTTCTTTTTTTGCTTCCTTTTTAGGCTCCGCTTTCTTTTCAACTTTTTTTGCAGTGCTCTTTTTGGCAGGTTTTTTCTCCTCTTTAGTCATAGGAGCACTCTTTTTAGAAGTCTTTGGCGCTTCTTCCTTAAACTTAACAGGCTGAGTATGCCAAATATTATTTGCATAATCCATTATTGAACGGTCAGCGCTGAAAATACCTGCGCCGCTGATGTTCATAAGTGACATTTTTGCAAATCTTTCCTTATCCTGATAAGCCTGTGCCGAAAGCTTTTGAGCCTTTTGATAATCGGCAAAGTCTGCAAGTGCCATATATTGGTCAACATTCATAAGCGATGAAGAAATTTCACCGAAGCTCTTGCCGTTTACACCTGCTTGAATAAACTCAACTGCAGACTTGAGCGTTTCGTTATTATACATATATTCCATAGGATTATAGCCCTTCTTTTGAAGTTCCATAACCTCAGGAGTTTTCAAGCCAAAGATGAAAATATTATCATCGCCGACTGCATCGTGAATTTCAACGTTTGCGCCGTCAAGAGTACCGAGAGTGATTGCACCGTTTAACATAAGCTTCATATTACCCGTACCTGAAGCTTCTGTGCCCGCAAGAGAAATCTGCTCTGAAATATCAGCGGCAGGCATAAGCATCTCCGCAAGAGAAACGTTATAATCCTCCATAAATACGACCTTAATTCTGCCCTTAAT